>OHIN01000958.1_pt1 | contig 17001 bp, 9 predicted proteins | sample 1568261 | NCBI WGS metagenome assembly OHIN01 (sample SAMEA3879578, study PRJEB24766) | human gut metagenome | biome: human-associated habitat; feature: feces | place: USA | collected 1985/1987
ATGTAAAAATCATGATAGATGCATGATGGTAGAATGATAGTGAAAAACAGCAACTATCATACTTTAACATACTGTAAAGCAACAGTTAACAACCAGAAATGACAGTATGATGGTTGGTATGCGAAATTTTCATAAGGGAAAAAAGGTGATCCCGGATAGTAATTTTGGTTGCCCTAAAAACAAACAAGCCTGCCAAGAAAAACTCAGCAGACTCGTTATATTATTCTGAAAAAATAGCCTATTATAATTAAGTGCTACATTAATATTCAAAATAGCCATTCTTTCAGTCAGCCATGCACCATTATTCCCAACCCGGAGTTGTCTGTTTCAGGATCGGACTTGCATTCAGTTGGTTTTGAGGAATAGGGAAATAGCTATATTCTTTGTCTGTAGCATCTTTTCCCTTATTCCACCATTCTTCATGGAATTTATTCCAACGAATCAAATCAATACGGCGGCGGCGTTCACCGATGAACTCACGTCCCCACTCATCTAAAAATTCAGAATCCGTCAACTTATCCAGATTTGCCACATAGCTATATTTCGACCATTCTTCCGCAGGGTAATTTCTTACCCGTACATAATCCAATAGTTCAGCTGCTTTTGCCTTATTTCCTTCCCTGTAATAGCATTCTGCCAATGAGTAATACATTTCAGACAAGCGCATCTCAGGAGTAGACTGAGAACGGAACAAACCATCATGATCCGGTAAATAAGGGAATTTATTGAAACGGAAACCGGAATTTTCTTCACCGGTAGTCACCTGAGAACCTTTCGCGATCACATCAGCATCATTACAAATGAAATATCCCCCACGGGCAGCAGCATCCAACAAGGCTTGTTTCTTGTTTTCGGCGTTCAACGACTTATCTTCTGAAAAACGTCCTACCTGGTCGACAAACACCAACGGGAAACCCATCCATTCTTCGGAGCCATTCACATTTTCATCTGTAAAACCATATTGCTTCGACTCGTCATATTTCATCTGTGCCCCTTGCAAGAAGAAACCTTCATAACCACCTTTCGCATCTGTCGTATGGAAAGGAATTACACGATAGTCACACTTCGCATATTTTTCAAATGGATTTCCGAGTCCGCTGGCAAACTGATACACATTTCCTTGGAAGTCACGAGAAGGCTGCAAATGGATACCGTTGTTGCCACCACCATCGCTACCAATCGTCTGGGCTGCAGAATAGTGCATACCATCTGCCCACATCGTCTGTTGTTCCAAACGACCGCGTTCGTGCCAAAACTCGAACATATTCTCAGGAGACTGATATTTATTGATACCAGAACGGAACGGATCACGATAATCTTGTTGGTTTATGCTGTATGTACCATATTTACCGGCAATAATATCTTCCGCCCATTGCTTACAATCAGCATAATGATCCTCACCAATCCACACCTTGGCATTCAAATAAAGACGAACCAACAAACCGGCTGCCGGTCCCTGTGTCCAACGTCCGAGACGTTTTTCTTTCGGCAATGTAGGGATACATTCTTTCAATTCCGACTCAATGAAATCATAAACCTCTTTTGCTGTACTCTGAGGCACGATTTCATCAGAAGCCTGTTGTTCCGTAGCGATTGGAACCTGACGGTAAAAATCCAACAAAAACATGTAGTACCAAGCCCGCAATACACGTAAGTCACTATAATAAGCAGCCTTCTCTTCATCAGTAACACCGATCGCACTAAAATCAACCGTATTGAAATCACGCAACACCGTGTTTACCTGACTGATACACTGGTAAGATGCCACCCAAGCACCGTTGATCTGTCCTTGAATATAGTTCCATTTATGTTCGTGCAGGCGAATCCATTGGCCATCGTCATATCCGTGCCGTCCTTTCTGTGTCCAGACAAAATGGTCACCTGTCAATTCCTGCAACTTCCAGATATCACCGCGCCACGTAACATTGTCACTATGTTCGAAACAACGAACCACGGCAGCTTCAACAGACAATTTATCCGTATAATAATTGTCTCTCACTAAATCTGAATATACTTTTTCTGTCAGATCCGTACAAGATGTCATGGCAAGAGCACCCAACAAACCTGCAGCACATAATAATTTAATTTTTTTCATGTTCTGTCTCTTAATTTAATTAATAAGTGATTTGTACGCCAAATGTCAGATTCCTTGCGGTCGGATAGACCTCCATTCCACCGATTCCCGGCCACAAGCCTGTAGTCGTCACCGTCGTCGGATCTACCCCCGAATACTTAGTCAATGTAAACACGTTCTTCAACGTACCATACACACGTAAATTAGAAATCCACTTCGTATTCAATTTCGGAGTCCAACCCAATGTGATATTGTCCAAACGTAAATAATTACCATTCTGCAAGAAATAGTCACAAATCACTTTCGGGCCTTTGATATGAGCATTTTCTTCATAAGCGGAAGATAACTTGTTATCGCCGGAAACCACTTGCAGACCATAATACATTTCATACTGGTTCATCACTTTATAGCGAAAACGTCCACGGAAGAACAAAGACAAATCAAAGTCTTTATATCTGAACGTATTTCCCCAAGACAACTCCCACTTGGGAACACCTGTTCCATCCAGATAAACCTTATCCTGTTCATTACCATCGGCTCCCAACTTCGTTACTCCACCTTCTTCACCTTTTTCCCAAATCAGGATATTACCTGCATCATCGACACCTGCATAACGGAATCCATAAAAAGAACCTATCTCGATTCCGTCTTCTAGACGCTGAGCCGAACCAGGATTACCCGGAGAGGGGAATCCATCACCTTCTATATACCCCAACTGATACTTTTCGTTAGAGAATGATTTCAGTTTGGATTTTGTATAAGCCAAATTCAAATTTGTAGAATAAGAAAAATCTTTTGTTTGTACTGCATCCCAATTCACTTGGAACTCAAAACCTTTAGATGTAGTTGTACCCACATTTGCATAAATTTTATCATGCAGATACGGTGGCAAAGGAACAGGATATTCACCGATTACATCACGACCTTCACGAATGAATGCATCAAAGCTACCCGACAGACGAGAGTTAAATAAAGTATAATCAATACCCAAGTTGTAAGAAATCTGTTTTTCCCAAGCCAAATCATAATTTGGGTTATTACCTGGTCCATACCCCATGATAAATTTACCATAAGTATCACTATAGTACTGTCCGAATCCAGAATATTTGGCCTGTGCCGTATAACGGTCGAACCCGGAACGTCCGGTTACACCATACGAAAAACGAAGTTTTAAATCGTCAACGGCAGAACTGTTTTCAAACACCGGCAATTTGGACACACGCCAAGCAGCCGATGCTGCCGGGAAAAGTCCCCATTTATGATCTTCACCAAACTTAGAGTTACCTTCATGGCGTAAAGATCCTGTAAACAAGAATACGTCATTCCAGTTATAATTAATACGCCCCAAAAACGCGATTGTTTTTTCTTCTTCTTTATGGGATTCCATACCCAAGCGGCCATTCACTTTTTCGTACTCACCGCCTTGAAGATAGTTATATAAGAATGCATCGGAAGGAAAATCACGGTTCGATGCTGAGAACCATTCGTAATCGAATTGCTGATAGGAATAACCGCCCATAATTTTGAAATCATGTTCATCATTGATTTTGAACGAATAATTTCCCAACCATTCCAATGTCCAATCTGTCCAAGCTTCCTGCTTCAAGAGTGCATAACCATTATAATTTCCATTAATACAATCTTTATGTGTCTTGAACTTATACTGAGACTGTTTCTTGTTATGTCCTTGGCGACCAAGCTTTAATTCTGTATTCAGATTTTTCAGAATGTTCAGTTTCAAGTTCAAATCGATTGTGGAATATTCCTGTTTTGCACCATTCTCCTGCTCCGTCAAATTTTTGACAGGATTAAAGGAATAACTATTACCTTTGAATGCATCCATCTCATCCACACTGAACGTCGGATTCAACTGAACAGCCTGCTTGAACGAAGCATAATCCGTATAATCTTCGTCAGCTATACGATAAGAGAAATTACCGCCTACTTCCAACAACCCCTCCAAAGTCGTATGCTTAAAGTTTCCACGTAAACCGTATTCTTTACGATCAGAAGCGATATCCAATCCTTCCTTACCTTTAAAGTTAGCAGACATACGGAAAATAGTTGTTTCGCTACCACCGGACAATGAAATATTGTGATTATGACCAAAATTATTTTTATTGATCAACTCATCATACCAATTGGTTCGATGCCCGTAATCAACAGCACCTGTAACCTTGTCCAAATAGGCTTCTGCATCCAAAACATCCGGTTTGCTTGCCACAAAATCATGTTCGACATAGCCATCATACGTAATGGTCGTCTTACCCGCCTTTCCCTGTTTGGTCGTTACTAAGATTACACCATTTGCACCACGAGAACCATAGATAGCTGCGGCAGAACCATCTTTCAATACGGTAATAGACTCGATATCCGACTGTGCCAAATTACGCAAATCTCCTCCCGGCATACCATCAATCACAATCAACGGACTGTTACCAGCCTTCAAAGAAGAAGCTCCACGCACTTGAATACTACCACTCGTATTCGGGTCAGCAGCGGCAACACTATTAACCACGACTCCGGCTACTTTTCCATCCACCATCTGCATCGGATCATTCACGGCACCAGCCAAAAAATCTTTGCTACTTACACTCGTAACTGCCGTAGTCAAATCCTTCTTCACAGAAGAACCATAACCGACCACCACTACTTCCTGCAAGTTCTCAGTGTCTTCTTGCAATGTAATATTAAAGGTTGTCTGACCTTTTACCGGCACTTCCAATGTCTTAAAACCGATATAAGAGATTTGCAATACAGCATCATCCGGTACATTTTCAACAGTAAATGTACCGTTCACATCGGTAATGTTACCGATCGTTGTTCCTTTGACGATCACATTGGCACCAATAACAGGGTCTCCAAAATTATCGACCACAGTACCCGTCAAAGTCCGACCTTGTTGTATAACCATCACTTCACGATCCAATACCGGAACAGCAAATGCGGCATTAACAGAAAAAGCAGACATTAATAAGCATAAGGCTGAGGCCTTCACTATCCCATTTGGGGATAATAGCTTAGATTCATTCATCATTTTTTTGCTTTTAATTTAACATGAACACATTAAAATTCAGAAAATTGAAAGAACTATCTTCCAATCTATATTTTTTAATTTTATTTTTTGTAATTCAATGACAATATTAGCCGATCTTAACACAATTACAGTAACACAGGGCAGCAAAAAGAGTATCATATTCAACCTATGACCGATTATGACACTCTTTTGTACAATCAGGACACTACACAAAAAACAATAAAAGATTATTCCGCATTTGTAAAGTCTGTCGACAGATCAACCCCTGCATCCAAATGACACGCCAAACACTTGACATGTAATGACACTCCAAAATCGGAAAGACAAGAAAAACGACAATTCAAGACGAACCGATATTTCAACAGAAATAGAAATATGACCAAAAAGGGGGTATTGTCTACTTTATCCAATTATATCGGATAAACCGAATTAAAGACTACGAATAAAAATCAGTTACATTTGGAAACAGCCCTATTGCATCCGTCGATACTCTCCCGGTGTAACTCCGTATTTGGCTGAAAACTCACGATAAAAATAGGACTTGTTGGAGATTCCGACCTGATAGATGATTTCTTGCACACTCAGGTTCGTCGTGACTAAAAGCCGGGCAGCATGCATCATGCGGTAGTCCTTGATAAAATCACTCGGTGTCAACGGTGAAATTTTTTTAAAACGACGATACAAAGCACGGGTATTCATGCCTAATTTGTCGGCTATAAGTTCAGGACGCAACGTATCCTGAGCAAGGTTTTCCTTAATTATAGCTGTCACGGAATCCATAAACTCCTTATCTTCCTGATGGATCAACTGGCCGCCGGACTGCTCATAAGCGCTTTCCGGAGAATAATAATAGTCTTTCAGTTCTTTTTTATTCGCCATCAATCTGTTCACAACGGAATGGAGCACTACGGATGAGAATGGCTTGGTCAGGTATACATCGGCACCCAGATCCAATCCTTCCGCCTGTTCGCTTTCCGAGACTTTTGCCGATACTACGATTAAAGGTATATGCCGGGTGAACTTATCAGACTTGATACGGCTGATCAACGCAAACCCATCCATACTCGGCATCATGATATCCGTAATAATCAAATCAGGAGTTTGCTGGTCCATCAAGGCCAAAGCCTCTTCTGCATTAAATGCCTCCCGAACGGCATATTCGGACGATAAAGTTTCCTTAATCAGCCAAACGATATCCCGGTTATCATCAACCACCAAGATAACCGGATTACCGATATTCCCAGTGGTTTCGGCAGCCACTGCCGAAACCACTGGTTGTGCAACCGGAACCTCTTCATCGGCTTGTTCGTCTAAATCCATTTCCTCGACCTCCAGATAAGGCAACGTAACGATAAATCCGGCAGATTCCCCCTCCTTGCTTTCCACATTTATCTCACCACGAAGCAACTGGACCATACTATGGCAGATGAAAAGTCCTAATCCGTTTCTGGAAGTCATCTGAGTATAATTATTTCCATCCAAATCTCCTAAGATATGAAAACGATCAAAAATCGTTTTCAAGTCAGCTTCCGCTATCCCCTTACCCGTATTATATACCTTTATTATCAGAGACTCATTTTCTATCCGGACAGAAACATCAATCGTACCTTTCTGTTCCGTGTACTTGAATGCATTCGACACCAAATTGCGTATAATCTTTTTCAAACTGGGTACATCCGTATTCCAATAAACCGGTTTATCAACATCACTGAAGGTAAAATTGATCCCGTTCTGCTCCGCAACAGGTATAAACGATTCGCATTGCTTCCGGATCAAACTGCTTACGGACACCCGTTTGATCTGTATATGACTGAATCCGACCTCCTCGATCTTTCTGATATCCAAAATTTCCTGGATCAACTCATTCAGATTTGTGACATTCTCACCCAGGATACGGGCATACTTCTCCAATTTCCCATCAGCCAATCGGTCAGCGGATATCTTGATATAATCATTTACGCCATTAATCAAAGTCAAAGGCGTACAAAGCTCATGCGTGATGTTGGCAAAGAAATTCAACTTCGCTTCATATAGTTTTTCTTTTTGCTCTTCTCTGATTTTCCGGGCGACTTCGGCCTGTTTTTCCACAATCCGGCGGCGCAGCCAATACACGATACCCAAACATATGGTCGCCAGTACCAAACCATAGGCAATCATGGCCCAAGAACCGCGATACCAGGGAGGCAACACCCGTATATGCAAAAAATACTCCTTGGCATCCGAATCGAACACATCATTCTTGTAACGGACTTTCAAAACATAATTGCCATAAGGTAACTTCGTAAAAACAACCTCGTTATCTTTCTGCAGTTCGGTCCATGATGTATTATAGTTTTCCAATAAGTACGAATACTCATAGTTTTCCCCGTGTATATAGTCGGTCGCCACAAAAGAAATCGAAAATGTGGATATGTTGGGGGGAATGGTCACATATCCGGTTTTCTGATCCGTATAGTCATACAAACTATGCGTTTCATGCCCCATCTTCATTTCAAAAAAATGTAAGGCCGGCTTATAATTCTCCTGCCGGTCGTTTTGCGGATCTACCCATATCACCCCGTTAATCCCACCGAAGAACAGTTTTCCCGTGTAAGGGCACTTCCAATAAGCATCATCCGAGAATTCCGTCACATCCAGATCAGGACTTTCATAATTATGAAAAAAACGATTGTGAGGATTATATTTGGTAAGTCCCTTATTCGTACTCAGCCAAACACAGCCGTCAGAATCTTCCAGAATACCGTGAACCATATCATTCTTGATACCGTCGATCCTGCTATATTGGCGTACTTCCGCCGGGTTCCCAGAATGTAATTTCATCTGTGTCATACCAGAACTCGCCCCCAGATAAAAAGTAGAATCCTTGCTATAACACATACAAAGCACATCCCCTACCGCCCGGTTACCGGCATTATTCATCGGAATAAATTCGTATTTCTTAGTCAACAGATTAAAACGAACCAATCCATATCCCCCACGGCTCCCCAAATAAAGAAGAGAAGCCTCATCATCATAACTCATAGAATGGAACTCATTACAAATCTTTCCATCCTTTTCAAGGATAAAAGACTTTACATATTTAATCACAAGCTCCCCCCCTTTTCTACCAATAACAACTTCCAGCAAACCATCTCCGGTCGTTGCCATCCATAACGTCGAATCATTCACTTCACGGATGGCATGGACATATCTGATCTTTGTATCAACAAGACTTGCCATCGTATGGACTTTCTTGTCCACTAAGGAATAATATGACAACCCCGGTCCTTCTGTCCCGATCCACACCCAGGGATAATAGTTACTTTTACGGAAACAATAGACACGATCACTAGACAAGCCGCTCGATGTTGTGAAGTGTTTGACTTTCTCGGCTGGTATTTTTCCTTTTTCATAGGAATCATAATCTTCCACACGCACAAAACCATTTCCTTTAGTCCCGAACCAAATTGTTTTCTCATCCTCGGTATAGATCGAACGGACCGGATTCCGCACGACAATCGGCAAACTCTTGAGTTGAATCCCTGAAAATCGGTTATACTTGTCATAATACATCCGGACTCCCTGCCCGTCCGTCCCCACCCATAGGATATCCTGCTTCCGATCAGGTAAAACACAAAATAGCCCGACATCAAACCTCAATGCCTCTTCCTGATTATCGATGTTTAGCAAAAGCCCGTTCCTGAAAACCAAGTAGGGGACGGAATGAAACAAAGCGATACGGGAAAGCTTTCCATATTGCTCCATCCAGCCGGTAAGGTCGGCCAGATACTCTTTCCTGCGATCTTTCATCCGGTAAGAATAAAAGTGGTTTTCCATATCCACATAATACAAAGTGCCATCGAGGTAATAAGCACGGTCAATTTCCTTTTCATGAATCGGAGTTTTCTTTATGTCCAATACCAAGGGAAAAGACTCAAAATCCGGACAAATCTCAAGCAGGCAGCCATCGGCGTCAAGAATAAAGAATTGCCTTTCTCCGTTTGCAAACAAGACTTTGGATACTTCTTCATTCATTCCCTGTACATGTACATCCTGAAAAGAGCCGGTTTCGGGAGAATAGCAGGAGATAAAATCTTTTTGCTTTATGAGCAGTGTATTACCAGCCGAATCAGACACCACATTCAAACATTCGGGATATTCCGTGTAGGACTCCGTCACCTTCCGGTCTTTCAGCGAGAACCGATTCAATCCCATAGAAGTCGATACCCACAGAAATCCATCCCCACCATACACGATTTTATTGATGATATTACTGCATAAGGTATTCTTGTTATTCGGTTCAAAACGAAATACATATGTATTCTTGCCGTTATACAGATTCAAACCGTCGTAGGTACCGATCCACATATAACCGTTCTCATCCTGATACATGTCAAGGATAGCATTATTTGACAAATCTATATTATTTGCCATATGCAGGGAAATCCCCGCAGACACCGGACAAGAAAAAAGGAACAAACAGACAATAACAGCCCTTACAAAACGAAAAAACGCCGCATATCTGGTATCTATATAGGATAAATTCATAATAACGATTATTAGGCCACAAATATAGCAAATAATGTGTCAATTTTTTCTTACTTTTGCGCCAAACGTCTGTAACTAATAAAGTATTAATCGTTTTAATACATAAATATATGAAAAAGTATCTTCCTATCGCCGCTTCCGTCCTGCTTCTTGCAGCCTGTAGCGAAAAACCGGGTTACGAAATTACCGGTACCGTTTCAAACAGTGATTTGAATGGTAAGTATGTATATCTCTATGAATATGGGGTAAAAGATGCTGCACCATTGGACAGCGCCTTAGTACAAAACGGATCTTTTGCTTTGAAAGGCACACAAAACGCTCCTGCCCTCCGTACTCTCCGTTTTTCGGAAGAAGTGGTTGAACCGGTGCGTGTCGCTCCCGGAGAAAACGCTCCGTTCATGGCAACATTCGTACTTGAAAACGGAAAATTAGCAGTCGTGCTGGATTCTACTTCCACTGTTAGCGGTACTCCCGAAAATGACGCACAAAAAGAATTGCAGGCCAAAATCAAAGACTTACGCTCTGGTATAGACAAATTGGTCGCCGATATGAAGTCAGGCGATGAAAACCTGATAAAACAGGCGGAAGCCAAATATGAAGAGATCGACCGTAAGATTACGGAAACCGTTGTCAACTACATCCTGGCTCATACAGATAAACAGTCTGCCGCCAAGAACCTCTACGATTTCCGTTACAACATCGACGAAGAGCAGCAAAATGAAATCATCTCCAAAGCAGATTCTTCTTTCAAGTCCGTTCCGGGAATCAGCTATATGATCGATCATCTGAATGTTTTGAAAAAGGTAGCCATAGGACAGAAGTTCACTGATTTCGAAATGCCGAACGCTAAAGGTGAGGTGCACAAACTTTCCGAATACGTCGGTAACGGCAAAGTCGTCCTGATTGATTTCTGGGCATCCTGGTGTCCTCCCTGCCGTGCAGAAATGCCGAATCTGGTCAAAGCCTACAAAGATTACAAGGACAAAGGATTCGATATTGTCGGTATCTCGTTGGACAGCAAAGCCGATGCGTGGGCCAAAGGCGTAAAAGACCTAAACATCACCTGGACACAACTGTCCGACTTGAAAGGTTGGTAGAACAGTGGTGCCGCTCTTTATGGTGTCAACAGCATCCCTCATACCGTACTGGTTGACAAAGACGGTACAATCATCGCCAAGAACCTGCACGGTCAGGAGTTGGAAGATAAAATTAAAGAAGTTTTGAAATAACCGGTCCTGTTGCACGGCTGAATTTTAAATTTTATCTTTGTGCGGTCTTTTAAAAGCGATCTTACATTAAAATTAGCATAAAGTTTTATTATCACTTTAATATAATAAATTAGCGATTATGATTTATTCACATGAAGTTCAACACATGTGTGTTGTAAAGAAGGGAGCTAACCACCAGTGTGCTCCGATTCCTGAAGAAGGAAAGTGGGTTAGAGCAACTCAGATTTCTGATATTTCTGGTTTGACACACGGTATCGGTTGGTGTGCACCGAAACAGGGTGGATGTAAGCTGACTCTGAACGTTAAAGAAGGAATTATCCAGGAAGCACTTGTAGAAACTATCGGTTGCTCCGGAATGACTCACTCTGCTGCTATGGCTTCAGAAATCCTGCCGGGCAAAACACTGTTGGAAGCATTGAACACTGACCTTGTTTGTGACGCTATCAACACTGCAATGCGCGAATTGTTCCTGCAGATCGTTTACGGTCGTACACAGTCTGCTTTCTCAGAAGGTGGTCTGCCTATCGGCGCAGGTTTGGAAGACTTGGGTAAAGGTTTGCGTAGCCAGGTAGGTACAATGTTCGGAACATTGGCTAAAGGAACTCGTTACTTGGAAATGGCAGAAGGTTATTGTACTCGCATGGCTTTGGATGCTAACGACGAAGTAATCGGTTACGAATTCGTACACCTGGGCAAGTTCATGGATATGGTTAAGAAAGGCATGGATGCCAATGAAGCTTTGGAAAAAGCAAAAGGTTCATACGGCCGCTTCAAAGATGCAGTAAAATATATCGATCCTCGTAATGAATAAGAAAACATTAACACGTGTCCTCATCGGGCTTATTATTCTGACGGCTGTTGGTTTTTCCATAGCCTACTTTGTCTTGAAAGGAGAGAAGCCTTGGTTGGCTTTCTTCGTAGCCTGTTGCGGTGGCGTGCTTGTTTTCAATTTTCTGATTTCATTATTTTTCGTAAACAAGAATTTTAAAAAGTAAAACAATATGGCTTTATTTGAAAGTTACGACCGCAGAATCGATCATATCAATGCGGTTTTGAAAGAATACGGTATCAATGGCATCGAAGAAGCAAAAGAAATTTGCGCAGCTAAAGGCCTTGATCCATACACAATGTGTAAAGAAACTCAGCCTATCTGCTTCGAAAACGCATGTTGGGCTTATGTAGTAGGTGCTGCTATCGCTATTAAGAAAGGCTGCACAAACGCTGCTGACGCTGCTGAAGCAATCGGTATCGGTTTGCAGGCATTCTGTATCAAAGGTTCTGTTGCTGATGATCGTAAAGTAGGTATCGGTCATGGTAACTTGGCAGCTCGTCTGTTGCGCGAAGAAACTCAGTGCTTCGCATTCTTGGCAGGTCACGAATCATTTGCTGCTGCTGAAGGTGCTATCAAGATCGCTGAAATGGCAAACAAAGTTCGTAAAGAACCGTTGCGTGTTATTTTGAACGGCCTAGGTAAGGATGCTGCTAAAATCATTTCCCGTATCAACGGCTTCACTTACGTTCAAACTCAGTTCGACTATATGACTGGTGAAGTAAACGTAATCGAAGAAAAAGCATACTCAAACGGTCTGCGTGCAAAAGTTAAGTGCTACGGTGCTGACGACGTTCGCGAAGGTGTTGCCATCATGCGTAAAGAAGGTGTTGACGTGTCTATCACAGGTAACTCAACTAACCCGACTCGTTTCCAGCACCCGGTTGCAGGTACTTACAAGAAAGAATGTATGGAAAACGGTCACCCGTATTTCTCTGTAGCTTCAGGTGGTGGTACAGGCCGTACCCTGCACCCGGATAATATGGCAGCCGGTCCTGCTTCTTATGGTATGACCGACACGATGGGCCGTATGCACGGTGACGCTCAGTTCGCTGGTTCTTCATCCGTACCTGCTCACGTTGAGATGATGGGATTCCTGGGTATGGGTAACAACCCGATGGTAGGTGCTACTGTTGCAGTGGCTGTTGCTATCGAGGAAGCTATGAAGAAGTAATTTAAGTTATTTCTAAATATATAAACTCCTGTAATCGTTATGGTTACGGGAGTTTTTTTTTGTTTATTGAAATATCTTATATGCTTCTTCTTTCTTGCCCAATCAAATACTTCTTTAAACAACAAATCTTATCTGTAAAGCATTGGGATTGGTTATAAGAAATACTCAAAATTTCTTCTATCACCTTCTTTCTCCCATAGGAAAGACTCACCGTTTTTCCTTTCTGAAACGAGTAAAATTGAAGATATTTTGCAGCCAAATCACAGCCATTTTCCATTTTTCCAAAAATGGCTGCAATTTTAACATAACAATCTAACACATAGCATTATACAGATTATTCAAAGGACTTCTAAATGTCTAATTTTAAAGATTAAACAAATGGTTAGAAGTTCATTTTCCGTTCTCTTTTTTATAAGAGAAAACAGAGTTAGAAAAGACGGTACTACAATTATTGAAGTATTGATTACCGTAAATGGTGAAAGATGTGGCTTTTCTACTGGCAAAAAAGTAAAAGCCACATCTTGGGATAAGACCAAACAACAAATAAAAGGTAAAGATGAGGAAGCCAAAAGCCTCAACAACTACCTGAAAGCCGTAAAAGCCAAACTGTATCAGAAAGAAGCGGAATTGTTGGATAGAGGTTTTATCATCACTGCTAAACTTCTATGTGAGGCATATCAAGAAAAGATCGAATCTCTGAAAGAGAAAAGTTTGTTTGAGGTTTTTACAGAACATAATCACGAACAAGAAAAATTAATTTACAGCTTCACGCAAGCTATTTCCTAACCAAAGTATATTTATATCCTGTTTCCGAGCAGTCTTGCAGGATAAGAGTGTCTCCTTTGATAGACACAGGATAGGCAGGGTTGGTCTCGTAGAAGACATCCATCAGATAGGGTTCATATCCGGCCCCCGTATCCGCTTTGCGCCAGTTCAAAGCCCCCGGTTCGGCTTTGCCGTCCTCCGTCCAGACATATTGGTCGTCTGCAAACTTGATGAAAGTATTCTCATATTCGCAGAACTCACGGGCGTTCTTGCCACTCACCAGTTCCCATTCTCCGTTGACCAGCGTCTTGATCTCCGGCAGATCCTTATCGAACAACGTTACATTCACGCTCTCCGCATCCTTCTTTTTATTGCTCTGACAAGCCGTACCAAACAGCAGGACAACGACAAGCAGCAACGGCAATACATCCATCAGCTTCTTCATATCACTCACTTATTTACAATGTTCCTTTATCAACTTTCCAGCAAGCGGATCGCCCAATTCTTTAGCTTTGTTGAATGCTTCGCAAGCCTCTGTTTTCTTCTTCAAACGGACGTAACAAACGCCCCGTAAACGATAACAGGCTCCGAAATCTGGAGCAATCGCGATTGCCCTCTCTATACTTTTCAGTGCATCTTCATACTTCTGCTGGCGAACATAGATGGAGGCTTCTTCCGCATAGTAGTCGGGCGTGCTGGGACTTCCCTGTATAGCAGCCTGGATATCCTTCAAAGCTCCCTCCAAGTCACCCGCACGGAACTTGGCTTGTTCGCGCAGAAAGAAGAAGTTCGGAAGCACCTGTCCACCAATCAGTGTATAATAGAGGTCATAATCAGCGATAGCCTCCGTGTATTGTGCAAGGCGCAGGCGCCAATTGATCCGTTCCAACACATAAGCTGCCGCCTCGGCATTCATATTTGTCCCGCATTTCTCGATCGCCTTGTCGAGCAGGTCGATAACATCACCGATATTAAAACCGGTAACCCGTTCCTTTGCCTTTGCAGCCAAATAATAAGAAGAAGCAGAGGCGACATCGCTGTTGTTAACGATCATGTACTCATCGAATGCCTGCTGGAACTCTCCTTTATTGAACAGGATATCCGCCCTTAATTGGTGATAGGCTGGCAGGTTATCCTCTTCGATCGCCTTGTCCAAAGCCTCCATAGCGGCTTCGATTGTCCAAGCTGGATCAGTCAGCGTACTATCGGCCGAAGCAACACCGTAGATCAACTTAGCCTGGTTATACCAGAAATCACCTTTCTTATCGCTACATTTAGAAGCGGTTTTTATGTCGTCCAGTGCCTTTTGCAAATAGGTTGCCTGTTCAGCCATAGAGTTAGCCAATTCCGCACGATTGTAGGCATAAAGATCAGAACGGTTCAGATAACCGTCGGGAGCATCCGGGAAGGTGGTGATAAAATCGTTGACCGTTTCCAAGCGTGCCTTTGCGTCCTGCGTGCCACTGATCAAGTAAAGAGCTACGGTTGCTTGGTCCAGTTCCTTCGGCCATCCTTTCGGTATATTGATATTGCGGTATGCAGAACTCAGATAATCAGCAGACCCTATTGACAAGCTACCTGCATATCCAGCAGAAAGACCATAGCAAATATCTTTCTTTCCACCTGCATCCGCTTGTGCCAGCCCGAACACTTCACCTTCGGGAGTCAGCAACGGAGCATTGAGTTCGTTTTCTTCCAATGCGACTGCCATCTTGTAATATTTATACGGATCTTTCAGCTTACTTACTTCGGTAATAACACCAGACTTAAAGGTGGCGTTCTTGCCGGTAGAGTATAATAGCAGATAGGCATTCGTCCCGTTTGCCACCGGCTCAGCAGCAATCGGCAGGAAAACAGCTTTCTTCGGCACTTCAACCTGAAACTTTACAGCGTCATACAGTTCGTCTGCACCCAGGATATTCTTAACCAGAAATGTTTTTCCCTCAAAGTCTGTGATTGTTGCTTTCTCGGCACCCTTAAAGATATTGTATGCAGAGACAGCCTCGCCTGTTTCGGAAATAAAGAATCCCGTACTAGTTGCGAGCTTATTTCCATCCTTTCCATAAGTGGTAATTGTAAAGACCGCTCTCTTGGCTTTGTTCATCCATTTAGGAGCGTTTTTCTGTGCTGCCGCCGAGAGGCACAAACAACTGATCAAAATCAAATGTAGTATTCGTTTCATTTCTTTTTCATGTTATCAGATACAGACGCAAAAGTAAGTATTTATCTTAGAATATACGCATCATGGTGTTAAGAAAGCTAACTTTAAGACTTCAAGGAACGTGTAAAAACAAATTACATGGATCAACACGGTTTGTCTGTTTTTTGTTTTTATAGACAACCTATAATAGGATTTTTCAACACACAGTCAACCTATCTCAGGACGAGACAAAATTATAAATAGAGAAACAGGTTGTCATTATATAATTCAAAAATCACAAATCTTCTTACCTTTGTATTGAGAAGTTATGAAAAAGGTCTAAGATATTGAAAATGAGCATAGGTTATTCGCTCATTATGGTAATAGGTTACGAATAAGAGAGTTATCTCCTTAAATATACTTCTGCGCGTTGCGTAACCTTCAAAGAACTCTTCAAGTACAAAAGTACAAATAAAACGGGAGATTACGACAGAATCTCCCTACTTTTTTCACTCTAATTTGGCTTTTCCGTAAAAGCGATTTAACTCCGTCGGTACACCATAGCCAAAACAAGTTTTGACAACCATGTCCCGACTATCCGCATAAGCGAAGAAAAGGGCTTTGCCTCATGCCTAAACAACAAGTTTAGACTAATGAAGCAAGGCCCATTTCTTTTGGGCTTATGCCACAAAGGTGCTTTTACGGATTTTCTGAGATTTTTTTCTTTTGCTGTTTTTTTGAGCCGGTAGCGGAAAGCTGCATGTGACCGCCCGCCCATAAATGGGACAAGCCGTCACCCACAGCTGGCAAACCGGGAAGAATGGTTTATTTACCCGACCAAACGGGTTTGGCCAGACGGATAAACCATACTTCCTTGCATATGGTTTGCCCGGTTTCACGCTTCCGGCAGTATTTCCTTTCTCTTTGTCTTTTCTTCTTTTTGTGGATTTCTCTCTGAAGTTTTCTCTCGAATCTGCCTTTACTTTCGTTTACCTCCATTTTTACGCCTTTCAGTAGCCGCATCAGTCAGTCATTTTCGTTCTGGGCGCAAAGGTAATTCCGGGATTTTACGGGGATGCAAGGTCGAGCCTCCTGTTTTCTGGAAAAATCTCCAGCCCTGCGGGTAGTATTTTTCCGAAAAACCTTGCATCCCCTAATCCCTACCTTTTTGAGCACCCGAAACGAAAACGACCGATGCGACAGAAAGACGCATTAAAAAAAATGTC
>OHIN01000982.1_pt1 | contig 16516 bp, 12 predicted proteins | sample 1568261 | NCBI WGS metagenome assembly OHIN01 (sample SAMEA3879578, study PRJEB24766) | human gut metagenome | biome: human-associated habitat; feature: feces | place: USA | collected 1985/1987
ACGAAGCATCAGATAGATCAATCCACCACTCAAAATTGTAAAAAGCTGTGCAACAATCGCAATATAGTATGATAACTGTGACTGCACAAGAAGAATTATGATTGTAAAAATTACTGTAACCATAACCCAGATCAAAGCACAGACGATATATATTTTCATCTGTCTGCCTATTACAAATTCCATATCAGCATCCAGGAATGATTTTGTAGACTTTCCTATGCTCCACTGCATGAACTTAAAAATAGATATCTCACTTTTTTCCTCATAACATTTCAAGCAGATAATCGGTAAAAAAATAATGGAAAAAGATGATAGAATCAACAACTGTGAAATATATTTAATTACTCCTTTTATTCCCGACATAACGTCTCCTTTACTCTCTTTCTAATCTCTCTAACATTTCTCTTTTCTTATTTTTAAATATTTTTGCTGTTTTTTCAGCAGCCTAAGCTTACAGCAGCTCTTTCAGAACGATGGTCTGCTCACGGTTAGGACCAACGGAGATAATACCCAGCTCAACACCGGATACCTCGCTGATTTTAGCCAGATATTTTTTAGCGTTTTCAGGCAGCTCGTCATAGTTGCGGATGCCGCTGATATCGGTCATCCAACCGTCGAACTCTTCGAAAATCGGCTCAACCTTAGCCAAAACGTTCAGGCTTGCAGGAATGCGTTTGAGAACCTCATCGCCAATCTTGTAGCCAACGCACATTTTAATCTTCGGCATTTGGTCGAGGATATCCAGACGGGTAATTGCCAGATAATCCAGGCTGTTCAGGCGTGCGCTGTAACGCAGCATGAAAGCATCCAGCCAGCCGCAGCGACGCGGACGACCGGTTACAGTGCCGTATTCATGGCCGGTTTCGCGGATTTGGTTGCCGGGGCCGTCGGTATCCAGCAGCTCGGTGATGAAGGGGCCTTCACCAACGCGGGTGGTATAAGCCTTAACTACGCCGACAACATGATCGATGAAGCGGGGACCTACGCCACTGCCGGTGCAGGCATTACCTGCAGTCGGGTTGGAGCTGGTAACATACGGATAGGTACCATGGTCAATATCGAGGAAAGTAGCCTGTGCGCCTTCAAACAGAACGTTTTTGCCGGCGCTGAACAGCTCATCCATAACAACGCCGGTATCGGCAACGTACGGACGCAGCTCTTCTGCATAAGCCAGATATTCCTTCAGTACGGTATCATAGTCAAACGGTTCTGCACCGTAAATTTTGGTGATAATAGCATTTTTTGCTTCCAAGTTAACCTTCAGCTTATCAGCAAAGGTTTCGGGCTCCATCAGATCGCAGATACGGATGCCTACGCGAGCAACCTTATCCATGTAGCAGGGGCCGATGCCGCCTTTGGTGGTGCCGATTTTGTGATTGCCCAGTGCTTCCTCCTGCAGCTCATCAAGACGTTGATGATACGGCAGAACAACGTGTGCACGGTCAGAGATAACCAGATTGCTGCAATCAATGCCCTTTTCCTTCATGCCGGCGATTTCAGCCAGCACAACGCCGGGGTTGATTACAACGCCATTGCCCAGAACGTTAGTCTTATCATTAAACAGTACGCCGGAGGGTAGCAGACGCAGCTTATAATTAATGTTGTTAACTACAACGGTATGGCCTGCATTGGAGCCGCCGCTGTAACGAACTACAGCGTCAGCCTTTTGCGCCAAATAGTCAACAATTTTACCTTTACCCTCATCGCCCCATTGGGCGCCTAAAACTACAACAGATGACATTAGCAGTCACTCCTTATCAAAATTATAAACCAAATCTAGCAAAAATCTCGTCAACGTGGCGCAGCATCGGTTTCGGATCGAAGCAATGCTCAACCTCTTCGTCGGTCAGATATTTTTTGATATCCGGGTCAGCTTCAACGTTGGTCTTGAAGTCAGCGCCTTGCAGCCAACGTGCCATAGCGTTGCGTTGTACCCATTTGTAAGCGTCCTCACGCAGTACACCTTTGGTAACCAGAGCAATCAGCAGGTTTTGGCTGAAAATCAGGCCGCCGGTTTTGTTCATGTTGGCAATCATTGCATCAGGATATACCAGCAGCTTGTCAATGATGTTGGAGAATTTACGCAGCATATGATCCAGAGCAATAGTTGCGTCCGGCAGAATAACGCGTTCTACGGAAGAATGGGAGATGTCGCGTTCATGCCACAGGGTTACATCCTCCAGAGCTGCTACTGCATAGCCGCGCAGCAGGCGAGCCATACCGGAAACCTTTTCGCAGGTGATAGGATTACGTTTATGCGGCATAGCGGAAGAACCCTTTTGGCCGGGTGCAAAATATTCTTCAGCTTCACGGATATCGGTACGCTGCAGGTTACGGATTTCGGTTGCCATCTTATCCAGAGAGGAACCGATAATTGCCAGAGTAGTCATGAAATGTGCATGACGGTCACGTTGGATAACCTGAGTTGCCAGGCGTACCGGAGTGAGCTCCAGCTTTTCGCAGACATATTTTTCAACAAACGGATCAATGTTGGAGTAAGTGCCTACAGCACCGGACAGCTTGCCGACTGCCATCATTTCACGCGCTTGTTTCAGACGTTCGATGTCACGCTCGATTTCAGCGGACCACAGCAGGAATTTCATACCGAAGGTCATCGGTTCTGCGTGGATGCCGTGAGTACGGCCGATCATAACGGTATATTTGAATTCAGCGGCACGACGGCGCAGAATTTCATGGAAGTTTACCAGATGACGCATAATCAGGTCTGCGGATTGTACGGTCATGTAGCACAGTGCAGTATCCTTTACGTCGCTGGATGTCAGGCCTTTGTGAATGTATTTGGACGCATCGCCTACATACTCAGCCACATTAGTCAGGAAAGCAATAACATCATGGTTGGTAACTGCTTCAATTTCCTTAATGCGGTCCAGACGGAAGTCAGCCTTCGTCTGAATATCCTTCAGCGCTTCGTCAGGCACAATGCCCAGTTTGTTCATAGCCTCGCAAGCCAGAATTTCTACCTTCAGCATGGTACGGAATTCATTTTCGAGTGTCCAGATATTACCCATTTCAGGATGAGTATAACGATCAATCATTTTTGTATGCCTCCCAAGACAATTTTATTCATGAAAAAACATCTGAAAGCCACAGATATTACCTTCAGATTCTTCACTACACTTTGTTGCATAAATATCATATCATTTTCCGCGTCTTATCGCAAGCTTTATGAACATTTTTTGTTGATTTTAGGTAAAATATTCGGTTTTTCTTTGCAGCTTCCTTGTAAGCTTTTTTACACTTATCAGAAAAAATCTTTTGTCCGGAGAATTATTTCCGCGCTTTTAACCCCCTTCAGGCAATGCTCCATGCAATACTCAAAAAGTCCCGAGATGTTAAAATCCCGGGACTTTTACTATATCGCTGTATTCTATTCTCAGCTTTCGCGCTTTGTAAAGCCGACAAATTTGGTGAACTGCTTTTGGAAGAACAGATTAACGGTATCTACCGGACCGTTACGATGCTTAGCAATAATCAGCTCGGTATGCTTGTTTTCCGTTTCCGGATTGTAGTAATCCTCGCGGTACAGGAACGCTACGATATCCGCATCCTGCTCCAGAGAACCGGATTCACGCAGGTCACTGAGCATGGGACGCTTAACCTGACGCGATTCAACACTACGGCTCAGCTGTGACAGCGCCAGCACCGGCACATCCAGCTCACGCGCCAAAGCCTTCAGTGAGCGGGAAATTTCCGAAACCTCCTGCTGGCGGTCGCCGGAATAATTGCGCTTGCCGCTGCCCTGCATCAGCTGCAGGTAATCGACAACGATCAAATCCAGGCCATGTTCTGCCTTCAAGCGGCGTGCACGGCTGCGCATATCCATTGCAGTAATGCCCGCCGTATCATCAATATAGATTTTCGCACGGCTCATCGTATCGCAGGCATCCCAAAGGTGCGTCCAGTCCTCGTCATGCATCTCGCCTACGCGCAGACGCTGGCTGTCGATGCCTGCTTCGGCGCAAAGCATACGGTTAACCAGCTGCTCCTTGCTCATTTCCAGGCTGAAGAAGGCTACACTGCGCGGTTCGCCGCCGATGACTTTGTGCGCACGCAGCGCTACGTTCTGCACAATGTTCAGCGCCAGCGCAGTTTTACCCATGGAAGGACGCGCTGCCAGAATAATAAAATCGGAAGGATGCAGACCGCTCGTCAGCTTGTCCAAATCCGCAAAGCCTGCCGGCAGACCTGTAAGACCGCCCTTGTTCTGCAGCAGACTTTCGATACTCTGCACGCTGTCCATCAATACGTCGTTAATTGCTGTAAAATCCGTCTTTTTCTTGCGGTTGGAAATTTCCAGAATGCGGCTTTCCGCTGTATCCAGCAGCGTACCGACATCCTCATTGGCCTCATAGCCCATGGCCGCAATTTCGGTAGAAACGCGAACAAGCTGACGCAGAACCGATTTTTCGGCAACAATATCCGCATGATATTTGACGTTGGCCGCCGTCAGCACCACATTCGCCAGACTGGTGATATAGGCAATGCCGCCGATGTCCTCCAGCTTATTGTCACGCTTGAGGATTTCCGTAACAGTAACCATATCTACTGCTTCATTTTTATTATAAAGCTCCAGCATCGCACTAAAGATAACGCGATGCGCTTCGCGGTAAAAATCATCCGCCGACAGCACTTCGGTCGCCTTGGCAATAGCTTCTTTATCAATAAGCATCGCGCCAAGCACGGCCTGCTCCGCTTCTATATTTTGCGGTGGCACTCTTTCTTCAATCACTCGCTTCTACCTCCTGTCAGTAATCTTTTCATTCATATTATTATACATTACTGCGGACAATTTTTCTATAAAAGCTGAATCTTTTTATTGGAAGCATAAAAAACGACCTCCCGCAAGCAGTCTGCACCGCTAAATTCAGGAGATCGTTTTTCATATGTTGCAAGCATTTTATGCGTTATGCCTGTTACAGCTAAGGCTACAGCGCCACCTCAGCAAACTCTGTGCCCTCCTGCTCCAGCTCTATCTGCTGATTAAGGTTCTCTGTCAGCCAGGCCTCGGCCTCTGCCTTTTGCTCCGCGCGCATTTTGAGGATAACCTTGGCGCGCAGGTCATACTGCACATCGGCAATCTCAAAAAGCTGCTGCTGATAAAGCACGTTCAGAATGCGTCCGACGCTGTTCACATCATATAAAAAGCTGTAATAGCCCAGCAAAATTTTCTGCGCCAGGCCAGCTTCCTTCACCGCGCCTGCCACGCTGCCGCTGTAAGCGCGCACAAGTCCGCCTGCGCCTAGCTTAATGCCGCCAAAGTAACGCGTCACCACGGCTGCCGTTTCCGTCAGTCCGTTCTTACGCAACACCTCCAGCATAGGAATACCGGCAGTACCGCTCGGCTCGCCATCGTCACTGGAGCGCTGTGCCATGTCATCCACGATATAGGCGGAGCAGTTATGCGTTGCATCCCAGAACTCTTTTTTTACGGCCTTAATGAACTCCTGGGCCTCTGCTTCGCTGTGAACCTTTTTCAGCGAACAGATAAAGCGTGATTTTTCAATCACAATTTCTTTGCGGTAATCTCTGCTTATAGTATACAAGTAGCGTACCTCCGTCCGTATTTTTCGCAATTTATATTAACATTATAACACAATTCTGCTGTTTTTAAAATTTTTTACCGTTTTTTACAGCAAACTCTTTATTTCCTCTTCTGTCTTTGTTATAATAGTGGACATTACAGACAAAGGAGAGATCATTGATGCTACTCTCTAAAATTATTATTTTTTTATTAAGGGAAAGAGGTAATTTCATAATGAAACAATTTTGTGCTTTAATCGGCAAATTCTTTGGCATCATCGCCATCGTTTTTCTGGTTCTCGGCCTCACAATGCCGCAGAACTTTTTGTGGGTATTGGGTAAGGTACACGGCATCAGCGTTCTGAGCTGCATGCTCGGTATCGTAATGTTCGGCATGGGCACCACGCTGAACCTGAAGGACTTCGCGCTGGTACTGAAACGCCCGCTCGATATTCTCATCGGTTGCTGCGCTCAGTATTTCGTAATGCCCTTCTTGGCATATCTGCTGTCCGTTGCCTTTAATCTGGACCCGGCACTGACCACCGGTGTTGTACTGGTAGGCACCTGCCCCGGCGGTACCTCCTCCAACGTAATCACCTTTATGTCCAAGGGCGACGTTGCACTTTCCGTAACCATGACCAGTGTTTCCACTGTACTTTCTCCGATTCTGACTCCGTTCATCACCTACATGATTATCGGTGAAAAGATTAACTTCGATCCGGTAGGCATGTTCTGGAGCATCGTTCAAATCGTTATTCTGCCTATCTGCTTAGGTCTGGCTGTTAAATCCTTCCTGCCCAAGCTCGCCGAAGCAGCAACCGACTATCTGCCGGCTGTATCCTCCATTGCAATTTCTCTGATTATCGCAGGTGTTATCGGCGCCAGCCGTGACCTGATTCTGAAGGCTCCCGGCCTGATTCTGCTTGTAGTTATTCTGCATAACTGCTGCGGTTACGCTCTCGGCTTTGCCATCGCCCGCTTCACCGGCCTCAGCTGGAAAAAGGCTGTTGCCCTGTCCATCGAAGTTGGTATGCAAAACTCCGGTTTGGCAACCGGCCTGGCAAAAGCACATTTCGCTGCTCTGCCTGCCGCAACCGTTCCCGGCGCTGTTTTCTCCGCATGGCACAATATTTCCGGTGCACTCCTTGCGTGGGCTTACCAAAACTACCTGAATCCGAAATTTGATCCGGATTACGCTAAGGAAGAAGCTGTAGAAGCAGAAGCTGCCAAGGCTTAAATTAAATTTGACCTGAATATTATTAATCCCCTTGAGCTTGAAAGTCCAAGGGGATTTTTATCTGCCGTAAAGCAACCGAAAACCAGTTACATATTTACATATTGCTGAATATACTCAAAAATCATATCCGCACCTCTTTCGCCCATGAACGGCAAATGCTTGGCAATTGTCCTGTGACTGTAACAGGGATGGCTTACGCAAACTTTAAAGTTTGTCATGTCAGCTTGCGCAACAGTATCCTCATCAGCCATAACAAGACAATGACGAATATCCTTCAGCAGCTGCAGATATTCCTTCTCTTCCTTAAAGTACTCTATGCCTTCCGCAGCAGTACCGGTGATTTTATGTGTGCATACACTGTGAGCTACATTAAATTTCAACTCCTTGAAGAATGTACCCAAGCCTTTTACTGTATCATAATCACCCTTTAAAAATACCGTACCGGGAGTTCTGCTCAACAGCGGAGAATTTAAAAACATTTTCAGACTGCGGTTCTTTTCCGCTAAACGCTGCAGCATAGCTTCCTTAACCGGCTGGCCTATAACCGCTGCAACGCTATTTAAAAACTCTGTCGTCTGACTATAACCATAAGGCGGCAGATAAACATAAGGCGTACCGGTAACGCTTTGCAGATATTCCGCACACGGAAGCGCTTCGGCAACCAAAATAATATTCAGCTCGGCGCTGCCAAGTTCGGCAAGTGCCTCCGTAGTCATATTCATAGCAAGGCAATGCAACAGCTCATAACCAAAGCCCTCGCGCAGCAGCCTTGCTATTTCACAGATATCGGATTCTGCTCTGTAATGCAGAAGTGAGGCACCTAAAATATTATAGCGTTTGCTTTGCTTGGCTGCGTCAGGCTGTACAAACAGCTCTGCCAACTGCAGATAGATTTTTCGCAACCCGGCGCTGTAATCGGCACCAAGGCCGGAGGTATTTACAGGAATCAGCCTGCTCTGAACCTTGCTATGCAGACTGTCACAAATTCCCACGATATCCGTACCAATAATAGAGGTTACAGAAGAAGTAAGCACAAAAATAGCCTTAGGCGAATATAACGCATCTAGCTCAAAAATACCTCTTTCAAGATTTTCAGTGCTGCCCATAACGATATCACTGTCATCTACACCGGTAGTAAAAAGTCTGTTGGGGTAATCCTCCCCCAGCTTATTGAAAAAATTCATGCTGAAATGTGTTGTTCCTTCGGGACCATACTCCAGCACAACAGCATCCTCAATATTCAGCAGCGTGCTGATTATTGCCATCCTGTCAGACGGCACCGGAAAATTTCTTATCAAAGCCATATTCACTTCTCCTCTATTTGAGTCTGCGTAAAATCCAGCAAACGCTTAAGCAAGCCGAAACAGCCAGCAAAGCCCAGTACATCCTGGCCGGGCATACTGTCTATACCGAAAATCCCTTTTCTTGCCAGGCTGTCGGTAAAGCTTCTGCCGATATACAGCTGCGGTTTTAATTCATCATAAACAAACTCCATCGCCGCCAGATTGGCACTCTTGCAGACATAAGGATTTGCATATTGCAGCAGTTCATTTTTTGCTTCCTTGTTTTTCAAGGTACTCATCTGCACCATCAGCGGCTGCAGTCCCAAAGCTGCCAGATAGGTGTTCAGCTCCCAGCAGTTATACGGACTGTTGCCATAGATATAGCCCACACCCTGCAGCTTATCCTGCACCTGCTGCTGTAAAGCAAGACATTCCTCCCAAGACTCGGTAACTGTTTGCGGCAGCTCCATTTCCAAAGCATCTGCAAGCTCCTTATAGGCCTGCAGCACCTTGTGCGGATTACACATCGTTGGGAAATAAACGTAAGGCACAGCAAGCTTTTCCTGCATCCGCTTTGCCAGCTCCAATCCCAGCTCATCAACAACAATATTCAGCTTAGCTCTGCCGGCAAGTGCCAAATCCTGCAGACTGCATTTGCCGGGAAGCTGCAGCCCCACCTGTACGCCGGCCTGCTCCAACAGCTGCAGCAAAGCTGAGTTTTGCGGCAGCGGAGCACTGTTGCCAAGAATATTGACAACATTTTCCGTCGGCATTTTCCGCATCAGCTTTACAGTGGCAGTCAATGTTCTTTCAATACCGGGCAGATGATCCCGACACTGAAAATGCTCTGTACGCACAAGCATAATCGGCACATGGTACTTTTCCTCCAGCTCATCAACGAGTGCATCATAATCATCACCGATGATTTCCAGAACGCAGGTTGTTACCAATACTATGCATTTAGGAGCTCCTGCCTCAAAAATTTCGGCAACGGCCTTTTTAGTTTTCTTAATCGTACCGAAGGTCACATCATAATCATCTATCACTACGGAAACGCAGTTCTCCCTAAGACTGTTAAACATTTTCATGTTTGCCAGCAGTTTGGAATAATAGGTACATTCATCCGTACCTACGATAACCGTAACTGCCTCCGGCATCTGTCTCACGGTCATCAGAACCCCCATCAGCGGGCAATGAGTTCCCGGGAAGGAGGTTGCCATCAGCGGCTTGATATCCCTTTGCTCATTCACTTCACTCAAACGCTTGATATTATGTAAAATATCGGCGCCATAGTTTTTCTTTTGCAGCATATTTCTTCTCCTCAAAAAACAAGGGGCAGCAGATAAAACCGCCACCCCCATAAAATGTTATTGAATATCTTGCAATAGCCTTCGTAACTATTTGCCGTAAACTGCTTCATGCAGAAGCTCTACACTGTCAGCGGCATGCTGCGACAGGCAGTTTACATAGCCTGACGAAATAACAATCCCCTGTTTTTTTCGTACCGCCGTTACTGTAGCCAAAGCAGGATCTGAATAAAGCTCTTCTAAAAGTACATCACCAGCTTTATCAGCGCCCCCCATAGACCAGGTACCGACAATTATATAATCCGGGTTAGCCTGAACAACCTCCTCCTTACTCAGGATTCGGCTTTTTCCATCCTGATTCAGATAATTGCTTCTGCCAAAATCATAGCAATCCTCTACACCGGCAGCAGTCATAATATCATTAAAGATAACGCCCTTACCGCCTATAGCGCCCAATCTTAAAAACAACAAGCCTCTTTTGCGTTTTTCCGGTGCAATTTTCTTTGCTTTTTCTTCCACAGCACTGATTCTTTGCTGCATATCAGTAATAAGCTTTTCAGCCTGTTTTTTTTCGCCAACAGCAGCACCGATTGCCCTTATTGAAGCAGGAATATTACTGAGTCTTGATGCCGAAGGATAAACAAAAACCTTTACCCCCAGGTCCTCCAAAGCACTTATCTGCTCCATTTTAAAACTTGAAGGCATTAAAACAAGATCCGGCTTTAGCGCAAGAACTGCTTCCGGAGTATTGGCAGCAATCTGCTTAACATCCTTTGCTTCTTCAGTTGCCATAGACAAGTCCTTATCATGCACCCATTTGGACAAACCTGCTATACGTTTGTGATTGACTAAGCCCAAAAGCACCTCATCGCCGTAAATATACAGGCTTACTATCCTTTGCGGCTTAGCTTCAAAGCTAAGCTTTTTGCCGCGGACGTCCTGTACAGCATAGCATTCCTTTGAGGTAGCGGTATTTTGCTGGTCTATAGTATCGGCGCATCCTGAGCAGCACGCCATAGCCAACAACGCAAGGATAAGAAAAAGTAATCTGCGCATAATCAGTCAAACCTTCTTTTAGAAGTTGCGCTCATAAGTCAGCATCCAGTTACGGTCTTCAAGCATAGAACCGGTACCTGTAGTAGAGCCTGTTCTAATATCATCACGGTCAAGCAGATTATACACATCAAGCTTCAACGCATCATTTTTGGTAATTTGCTGTTTGATATTCATATTGATATCCAGCATCGGTTTAACATGATTGTTTCTTTCTGCCATATAGTTTGCAAAAATATTTGCAGTTGTTTTGCACAAGCTATAGCTGATGCCTGCATTTAAGCCTAAGCGGTAATCAACTCTTCCCCAATCAGCGGTAGTAGTCTTTTGCTCAGGATTACCATAATAGGCACCCAGATTATAGCTGAATCTGCTGGAGGCAGCCTTCTCATAGCTTACTTCTACGCCAGTATTACGGAACTTATTTGCATTGAGGTAAATGTATTTAGGTACACCAGCAACATTAGTAGCTTTATTATAAATTCTGTCACTAACATCCATATGGAAAACATTTACTTTGAAAAGCTCACTATCAGACAACTTTTTCTTCCAACCGATTTCATAGTTCCAGCCATGCTCTGCCTTCAAGTTAGGATTCATGATTGTGTTGCTGTCGCCCCATTGTTCATTGACCTCCGGAGCACGCATAGAACGGTTAACATTAAAATAAATATTATCATCCTTGCCTATGGAATGCATTACCTGCAGCTGCGGACATAACTTGCTGCCAGATTCTTCGACATAGGCCTCACGAGCGCCAAAGAAAATCTTAGTTTTATCAGACAGCGGAGTTTCTGTCATAAAGAATACAGCTGCGCTATCACGCTTAGCAGCCGCTTTCTTCACATCCTCTTTAGTATTCTCATTTTCATAGTTTGCACCAACAGTCATAATAGTTTTCCCTAATTGGAATTTATCCTGCAGGTCTAAACCATAATTATGACCTGTTTGGTGAGCATTACGATTAGGCTGATAGTGTTTCCAGTTTCTGTTTCTATAAAACAAAGAAGCCTGCAAGTCATTATTAGTATATCTTACCTGTCCAAAATTATATTTTGTCTCGCCATGAAAACCGGTTTTTCTCACACCTTTATCTAAAATAGAGCAGTCAGCGACCTTCTCTCTATACATATATTCAAACATTAAATTATCATTAAGATTATACTGTAAATCCAAGCTGTCTTTTTTCAGCTTATCGCCATTATAATAATTATCTACGCCTCTGTTTTTATAAATTATGCCTCTTTCTCTGGATTGCTGTCTGCTATAGCTCATCTGCAGCTTATCAACAGCTACTTTCACAGCACCCTTAAATCTGTGGTCAGTACCATAGCCAACTAAAATCTTATTTGCGTTTGCATTTTTCTTAGTTATGATGTTAATAACACCAGCGCTAGCACCACTGCCATAAAGAACAGTAGAACCACCCTTTACAACCTCAATGCGCTCAACAATGTCAGTAGAAATAGATTCCAAGTCACAGTTACCGTCCTGACTCAAATGCATTCCGTTCATCAGAATAGCAACATTTCGTCTTTCCAGACCTCTGAAGCCAACGTAGGTATTACCGCTAGGCGGAGCCAGCAAGGTCATGCCAGGAATATTCTTGACTACCTCCATAACAGTATTAGCGCCAAGCTTTTCAATTTTTTTGCTATCGAAAATTTCCGTTGCAGCAGGAATATCAACGTCTCTCTTCTCATAACGGGCGGCAGTAACCATTATGGGATCCAAGACATACTCGTCTAACGCTTCATGTGCCATTACCGGTGCAGCAACTAATAAACAGCCTAAAGCTACAGCGCTGTTTAGCATTTTCTTACTCATTGAACTCATTACTCAACCACTCCTTGAATTTTGCGAAAATTTGGTGTAAAATAATTACATTATCCTTTTGATAACTTATACCACGTTATCAGTATTATCTTACAATATACAACACTTATACAGTCAAGAGGTTTTTTATGAATGATTCACGTTATTTCACTCCCGGTGAACTGGCGAAACTGCTCGGCATATCCAAGCAGCTGCTGTTATATTATGATAAAAACGATATTTTTTCACCGGAATTCGTGGATAAAAACGGCTACAGATTTTACGTTTTATCGCAGTATTTTACTCTACAAATTATTATCTCATTAAGAAAACTTAATGCTTCTTTGAAAGAGATTAAAGCATACTTGAAAAGCAAGGATATAAACCTGCTTAAAGAAATATATCGCAACAAGCAGCAGGAATATAAAAAGCAGATCGAGGAATTATTATATCTAGAAACAACAATGCAACAGAAAATCTCCTTTTTGAACAACATTGACAATCTGCCGCTTAACCAAATCCTGCTGGAACTTCAAGAGGAAGAACATCTTTATTTTAGTGAGGATATAAGTTTCCAAACACCTATTAAACATCGAATGAATATTTTGGCTAAGCATATGCTGCCAGTATTTTCTCATCCGTCCTTTCAGGAATATCTGATGGGCTTTCATTATGACAGCAATGAATTCTTCTACGAAGGTCTTATAACGCAATACAACGTATTTATTAGTGCAAACAGTAAATTACATTATAATAATCCAATAAAGAAAACTAAAGAAAAAGGCTTATATCTGTGCGTTTACTGCAATGCTCATTATGGAGTAATTGATTCAAAAATAAAAGAACGCATATTAAAATTTGTCGAACAAAATAATTTGCATATGCATGGAGGCATATATCTTTTCCCGCTGCGCAACTTCTGGTCTACTTCTAAGCCTGAGGAAGAACTTGTTAAGCTCTGCTTAAGAGTAGAATATACTGATTAAGGTGTATAACTATTATACACCTTATTTTTATTTTAACTTGAAGCTCATGCGGTAAAACACAACAAAACCTCTGATATTTCTTTCGGTATCAATACACAGGCAAAAGAAGTTGGTATATTTGTGCCAACTTCTTTTTATATGAGCACTCTGTGCATCTGTAAGGTTATTTTTGTGCTATAATATTAGTTACAAAAATTCGAAGAAAAGAGTTATATTTATGGACGATAAAGAACAAAAATTCAAAACCTACCGTTCGCTCAGCGACATGCACCGCTTCCGCCTGCGCCTGTTTGCGGAGGGTATCCTCACCGGTATCTTCGCCGGTATAGTCATCAGCTTCTTCCGCTTCGCCCTCTCGGAGATGGAATACCTGCGCGGAGCGCTCTATAACCGCCTATGGGTGAGCGACTGGAGCATCAACGCCTGCTGGTTCGCCGTGCTCATCGCCATCGCCTTTATTCTGCACAAGCTCAACTGCATCGAGCCTATGGCAGCAGGCAGCGGCATTCCGCAGGTTAAGGGAGCAATTTTAGGCCTGATGAAAATGCGTTGGCTGCACATTCTCTGGGTTAAGCTCACCGCCGGCATTATAGGCATCGGCGCCGGTCTTTCCCTGGGACGCGAAGGCCCTTCCATCCAGCTGGGCGCAGTAGCTGCGCAGGGCGTCAGCCGCCTCATGGGACGCACGCGCATGGAAGAACGCTATCTGCTGACCAGCGGTGCCAGCGCCGGTCTGGCAGCAGCCTTCAACGCTCCGCTCGCCGGTGTAATCTTTGCTTTGGAGGAGCTGCACCGCAACTTTTCCATCATGGTTCTGCTGCCCTCCATGGCAGCAGCCTTCACTGCGACGATTATTTCCCGCGCTATTTTCGGCCGTGCGACAATTTTTGATATCCCCGACTTACAGCTGCTTCCCATCAGCTATTACGGTATCGTCATTTTAGTTGCTCTCGCCAGCGGTCTGGCAGGTGTCATTTTTAACTGGGGACTGCTGAACATCGGCCGCTTTTACAGCCTGCCCTGCTTCAAGCGCCCTGTACAGAAGATTGCCTTTGCACTCATCTGCGCCGGCATTTTAGGCTACTTCCTGCCCGAGGTTTTGGGCGGCGGCAACGAGCTGATTAACCATCTGGCCAAAGCACCTGTGTCTTTGCAGGTTCTGTTGATTTTTCTTGCAGGCAAGCTTATCTTTACGCTCATCAGCTACGGCTGCGGCGTTCCCGGCGGCTTCTTCCTGCCGATGCTCGTTATCGGCGCTCTCTGCGGTAGCATTTGTGCTCAGATTCTGATTATGCTTGGCTGGATTGAGCCTGCTTACGCCACCAACATCATGGTTGTTGCTATGGCGGCGCTTTTTGCTTCTTCCGTGCGCGCACCTATTACCGGCACCGTTCTGATTATGGAAATGACTGCCAGCTACCAGCAGCTGCTTTCTTTGGCTATCGCGGCAATGGTAGCCTTCGTCATTGCCGAGCTGTGCCACAGCAAGCCAATCTACGAGGAGCTGATGCAGCGCATGCTGCACAAAAAAGCACCTGAGCCGGCTGTGCTGGAGCAGCGCAATGTTATCGAGCTGGTAGTTTGCAGCGGCAGCAGCGTCAGCGGCAAGCTCATCAAGGATATCCCCTGGCCGCCCAACACACTCTTAGTAGACGTCAAGCGCGGTGAATCACAACTCATCCCGGCAGGTGATACACGCCTGCTCAGCGGCGATTTCATCTATGTGCTCACTGCTACCGAACACGTTGAAGAGCTTACTAAAATGGTAGAAGAATAATTATCTGCCGGACATAAAAAACAGAGAGCCTGCGCTCAGCGCAGACTCTCTTATTTTTTGGCTTATTACAGGCCAAGCATTACATCAATAATTTCTTTATCGGTTTCTACCATGCCCTGGCTGGCAATTTTGCCGACTGCAGCAATGGTTTCATCGGCAGTATTTTGGACAATGCCGTCACCGCCGGCAAAGTTACGTTCTGCCACGGACATATCAACGCCCATCAGACCGCCTTCAACAGCCATAGCAATTTTAGCTGCGCAGGAGGATTTAGCACCGTCGCAGATAATACCGCTATTGATAGCCAGAGCATTTTCTACAGCATGCTCAATCTGGTCATCGGTGCAGTCATACAGGAATGCGATTGCCGCACCGGCACCGCAACCGGCACTGATAGCACCGCAGTAAGCAGACAGCTTGCCGATGCCCTGTTTCAGGTAGATGGTAACAAGGTCACTCAGCAGTACTGCACGCAGCATTTTTTCTTCGCCTGCAGCCAATGCATGTGCATAAACAACAACAGGAACAGAAGCGGTAATACCCTGGTTGCCGCTGCCGGAGGTAATTACTACCGGAAGCTCGCAGCCGTTCATACGCGCGTCACTGCCTGCAGCAGCGCTGGCACGTGCGCGGATACGCAGGCTGTCCGGGTCACGGCGCAGCAAAATTTTGCCGATGCTGGCACCGTAATCATTAGTCAGGCCTTCTTTGGAAATGGCCATATTGAAATCAATCTGGCGTTGCAGCAGATGTTTAACGTTATCTAACGGCATATTGCGAGCCGCATCAAGAACGTCCTCGATTCTCCACAGACTCTTTGCCTCTTCTTCGGCAGGCACAATCGGTTTTTCTAAAACGGTAACACCGTTTTTCTTGATGCAGGTAACATTAGTGTGGTCTGTGCGGATAGTTACCTCGGCATTATTGCCGCCTGCTGCCAGGAAAATACGGATATAGAAAATATCCGGTTCTTCGGAAACGTGAATATTAATCTTGCCGGATTCAGCCAAAGCCTTAATTTCAGCCTTTTGTTCCTGGTTGATATAAGCCAGAACCTCCAGCTGACGCTCGGAATGAGCAGCAACAACACCGGCAGCACAGGCAACCTCAATGCCCTTCATTTTGTTGGTGTTCGGAACAACAACGCTCTTAACGTTTTTGATAATATTACGGCTAACCCAGATTTCGATCTCCTCCGGGAAAGCTCCTAATTGCTCGCGGCATACAGCAGCACAGTAAGCAATGGCGATAGGCTCGGTACAGCCCATGGCGGGAATAAGCTCCTCCGCCAACGCCTCCTCGTAAACAGCATATTTATTTTGCATAAGCACATCCTCCAAAATTCGGCTGCATTCCCTCACAGCCTGATAATTTTTTCGAAAGCATTATTGCCTAAAGCTTCCGACAATTCACTATATATTTTAAATCAAAAGCTGTTTTCAGGCAAGTGCTTAAATCACACAATCATGACCACCCGTCAAACGGGTGGTTTGACGACGGGCTATAAGCCCTTAATA
>OHIN01000993.1_pt1 | contig 16423 bp, 9 predicted proteins | sample 1568261 | NCBI WGS metagenome assembly OHIN01 (sample SAMEA3879578, study PRJEB24766) | human gut metagenome | biome: human-associated habitat; feature: feces | place: USA | collected 1985/1987
TACAGCAGAGTTTTGTCTCGGTAGGAAATATTTTTATCCAAAGCCTTGTAAATTCCTTTGAATCTGCAGTAATCGCCGGATATTCGGCGGCGATTAAGTTGAATACGTTTACGATCACATCCTTTTCGACGTTAGGAAATGCGCTGTCGAGTTTTTCTGCCCAAAATATCGGGGCGGCAAAAATAGACCGTGTGCGGAAAGGGTTTCGGGCAGGCACGATGCTTGCCTGGATCATTGCGGTACCGTTTTTTGTCTTATTTTTCTTTTTTGGAAATGAGATGCTTCGGATTTTTATGGAAAATCCGACCGGTGGTGCGATGAAAGCGGGAATGGCATTTTTGAAGATCGTATCGCCGTTTTATTTTATTATTTCATTAAAACTGCTGGCAGACGGACTGCTGCGTGGAAGCAGTGCGATGATCGGATTTATGGTTTCTACCTTTACCGATCTGATCCTTCGCGTGATTTTGGCTTATGTTTTTGCCGGTCTATTTGGAAGTACCGGAATCTGGATGTCCTGGCCGGTTGGATGGAGTATATCAGCAATTATTTCGTTGTTGTTTTACCGATATACATGGAAGCAATTATCAGTTGAAAGGAGATTATTAAAATGACAAAAATCGACATTATTTCGGGCTTTTTAGGAGCTGGAAAGACAACATTGATCAAAAAATTAATTGAAGAAGCATTTACAGGAGAAAAACTTGTATTAATTGAAAATGAATTTGGAGAAATCGGAATCGACGGAGGATTTTTGAAAGATTCCGGAATCAATATTACAGAGATGAATTCTGGCTGTATCTGCTGTTCCCTCGTAGGAGATTTTGGTACCGCATTGGCAGAAGTGCTTGAAAAATATGCGCCGGACCGTATCATCATTGAGCCATCAGGAGTTGGAAAACTTTCCGATGTCATCAAAGCCGTTCTCGGTGTGAAGGAAAAAGTGGCAGAGGACAGTGTGGTACTTAACAGCTTTACGACGGTTGCCGATGCAACAAAGTGCAAAATGTATATGAAGAACTTTGGCGAGTTTTACAATAACCAGGTAGAACATGCGGGAACTATCGTACTCAGTCGTACCGGCAATATGAAAGAAGACAAATTACAGGCGTGCATTGACCTGATCCGTACCCAGAATGCAGAGGCATCAATTATTACGACTCCATGGGATCAAATCAACGGAAAACAGATTCTGGATGCGATGGAAAAGAAAAACGATCTTGTGAAAGAATTGCTTGAAGAAGAGGACGTTTGTCCGGAATGCGGACATCATCATGAGCATGGCGAAGAGTGTGACCACGACCATGACCACGATCACGAGCACCATCACGAGCATCACCACGATCACGACCACGAGCATGAGCACCATCATGAACATGACGAAAACTGCACTTGTGGCTGCCATGATCACGACCATCATCATCACCATCATCACGCAGATGAAGTGTTCTCAAGCATTGGTATTGAGACTGCACACAAATATACGGAAGCAGAACTGCAAGACATTTTGGACAAGCTTGCCAATGACAAAGTACAGATGGGAACCATTCTTCGTTCCAAAGGTATCGTAGCTTCGGAAGAGGGCGAATGGTATCACTTTGACCTGGTTCCGGGAGAATATGAAGTACGCCGTGGTGCAGCAGATTACACCGGAAGAATTTGTGTGATCGGATCAAAACTGGACGAAGACGGTCTTCGTGATCTGTTTGCCGGAAAATAAAGGAGGACGCTGGATATGTTTGGGAAAAAAGAAATTCCGGTTTATCTTTTCACCGGTTTTTTGGAGAGTGGAAAAAGTACCTGTATCGAAGAAGTGATCGAAGAGGGAAACTTTTCCGATGGAGCGAAAACGCTGCTTATCCTGTGTGAGGAAGGCGAGCATGAGATCGACGATCAGCTTTTGATGAAAAACCGGATCTCCTGTGTCGTGTTGGAAGACGAGGATGAACTTACCGAAGAATGCTGTAAGAAATTACAGGATAAATATAAACCAAACCGCATTGTAGTTGAGTGTAACGGAATGTGGGATCTGGATAAAATGTACCGCGAGACATTTCCGGAAAACTGGATTGTGGTGCAGACGTTTACAACGGTAAATGCACAGACATTTCAGATTTACAGTGCAAACATGAAATCCCTTATGATGTCACATTTTAAAATGGCAGATCTTGTCATTTTTAACCGCTGTGAATCGGATAACATTGACAAACCGGCAGCCAGACGAAATGTCAAAGCCATCAATCGCCAGGCACAGGTATTGTTTGAGTCCGCAGATGGCACGGTGGAAAGCAAGATTGATGAAGAACTGCCATATGATGTAAATGCATCGGAGATTACGCTGGACGACGACGATTTTGGTCTGTGGTATCTGGACATCGGCGAAAATCCACGAAAATATGTGGGTAAAAAAATCACATTTAAAGGCCAGGTATACCGCAATAAGACATTCCCGGCCGGTGCATTTGTTCCATCCCGTAAGGCGATGACCTGCTGTGCAGACGATATCGCGCGCATTGGTTATATGTGCCACGCGGAAAATGCGGATCAATATAAAAATGACAGCTGGGTGATGGTGACGGTGACGGTAAAACCGCAGCAGAGCAGAAAACACGACGGAGAATTTCCGGTGCTCTACGCTGAAAAGATAGAACCGGCACAGCCACCGCAGGAAGAAGTTGTATATTTTGGATAATCTATTTGAAATATGCTCCGGAGTATGTTATGATGGAGAGCAGGAATAATAGATATGTTGTAAAGGAGAAATAGAAATGGCTAAAATTCAGATGACGACCCCCTTAGTTGAGATGGATGGAGACGAGATGACACGTATTCTGTGGCAGATGATCAAAGATGAACTTTTGCTTCCTTATATTGATCTGAAGACAGAGTACTATGATCTCGGTTTGAAATATCGTAATGAGACAAATGACCAGGTGACGGTAGATTCTGCAAATGCAACATTAAAATATGGTGTTGCGGTAAAGTGTGCGACGATTACGCCAAATGCAGCACGTATGACAGAGTATGATTTGAAAGAAATGTGGAAATCTCCAAACGGAACCATTCGTGCGATGCTTGACGGAACGGTATTTCGTGCGCCGATTCAAGTAAAAGGAATCGAACCATGTGTAAAAAACTGGAAAAAACCAATCACATTGGCACGTCATGCCTATGGTGATGTGTATAAAAATGTAGAGATTAAAGTTCCGGGTAAAGGAAAAGCCGAGCTGGTGTTTACGGCAGAAGATGGGACTGAGATGCGTGAGACGATTCATGAATTTGACGGACCGGGAATTATCCAGGGCGTGCATAATACGGATAAATCGATCACAAGTTTTGCAAAGGCATGCTTTAGTTATGCCCTTGATACCAAACAGGACCTTTGGTTTGCGACAAAAGATACCATTTCGAAAAAATACGACCATAACTTTAAAGATATTTTTGCAGAAGTTTATGAGAACGAATATAAGGACAAATTCGAAGAGGCCGGATTGGAGTATTTCTATACATTGATCGATGATGCCGTAGCCCGTGTTATGAAGACAGAGGGCGGATTTATCTGGGCATGCAAGAACTACGACGGCGACGTTATGAGCGATATGGTTTCTTCTGCCTGTGGTTCTCTGGCAATGATGACATCTGTGCTTGTTTCACCAAGTGGTGTATATGAGTATGAAGCAGCCCATGGAACCGTTCAGAGACATTATTATAAACATCTCAAAGGCGAAGAGACTTCTACCAATTCCGTAGCTACGATTTTTGCCTGGACCGGAGCATTGAGAAAGCGTGGAGAGATGGATGGCATCAAAGAACTTCAAGAATTCGCAGACAAGCTTGAAAAAGCAACATTGCAGACAATCGAAGAAGGAAAGATGACAAAAGACCTTGCTCTTATCACAGAATTAAAAGATGTTACGGTATTGAACAGTGAGAACTTTATTAAAGCAATTCGCGATACATTGGATCGCATGTAATATAAGAAAGAATAATGGAGGAAAACTGAATGAGTTATACGACACAGATGGATGCCGCACGAAAAGGTATTTTTACCGAAGAAATGCAGCGCGTGTGTGAATATGAAAATATTCGGAAAGAAGAATTGATGGATCTTGTGGCAAAAGGACAGGTGGCAATTCCTGCCAATAAAAATCATAAATGCCTCAAACCATTTGGTATCGGAAGTAAATTGAAGACAAAGATCAATGTCAATCTGGGAACAAGTAAAGATTGTCTGGATCTGGATGTCGAGATGGAAAAAGTAAATGCAGCGATCAATATGGGAGCCGAAGCGATCATGGATCTGAGTTCCTATGGAGATACAAAAAAATTCCGCCGCAAATTAACAGCAGAATGTCCGGCTGTACTTGGTACTGTTCCGATTTACGATGCCGTTGTATATTACAATAAGGCATTGAAAGACATTACGACGGATGAGTGGATTGATGTTGTTCGTATGCATGCAGAAGATGGTGTGGATTTCATGACCATTCATTGTGGTATCAACCGCCAGACAGCAGACCGCTTTAAACAACATCTTCGCCATACAAACATTGTTTCCCGTGGTGGTTCGATCATCTTTGCATGGATGGAACTTACCGGAAATGAAAACCCATTTTATGAGAGATACGACGAGATTCTTGACATCTGTGAAAAATACGATGTTACGATCAGTCTTGGAGATGCCTGTCGTCCCGGAAGTATCGAGGATGCAGGAGATCTTTCTCAGATTTCTGAGTTAGTAGCACTTGGTGAATTAACCCAGCGTGCCTGGAACCATAATGTACAGGTTATGGTTGAAGGACCGGGACATATGCCTTTGAATCAGATCCGTGCGAACATGGAGATTCAGCAGACGGTATGTAAAGGGGCTCCGTTTTATGTACTTGGACCATTGGTTACGGATATTGCACCGGGATATGACCACATTACAAGTGCCATCGGAGGAGCTATCGCAGCTACTTATGGTGCGTCCTTCCTGTGTTATGTAACACCGGCAGAACATCTTCGTCTTCCAACCGTAGATGACGTAAAAGAGGGTATCATCGCTTCTAAGATTGCTGCTCATGCCGCTGACGTGGCTAAAGGACTTCCGGGAGCAAAAGACTGGGATTACGAGATGAGCGAAGCAAGAAGAAATCTGGATTGGGAGAAGCAGTTTGATCTCGCTATCGATCCGGAAAAAGCTCGTCGTTATCGTGCGGAGAGCAAACCGGAAAAAGAAGATACTTGTACGATGTGCGGAAAAATGTGTGCCGTACGTAACATCAACAAGATTCTCCGTGGTGAAAATGTAGATATCATGGAAGAAGAATAACGATTCCACAAAAACAAAGGAATAACAACAGCCTGTCTCGCATATGGTAGTAAAAAATGCGAGAGGGGCTGTTTTTTTGAAGCGAGTAATACGTGTATTGGGAATTTTTCTTATCTTTGGCCTGGCGGCGGGAGCAATGTGGTTTGTGCAGTCCGGAAAATGGAAGACGACCACATTGAAAGAGGTATACATAGAAAAACCGGAAGGAGATACCCTATGGGTAATAAATGGACAAGAGAGGACGGAATATAAAGTAAAAGGGGCGGTAAAGGAGAAAACATACGAAGGGATCGCAGATCTTGAAGTGCGTGGGAAATGTGTAAGAAAAATCGTTTGTAAGCCGGACAAAGCGAAAGGAGTGGAACAAAAGGAAGAGATGCCAGAAACAATCCGTGTTCTTCTGACAACGACAGATTTTGCGGAAAAAGAGCATGATGAAGTAAAGGTGCGATCGGAAAAGCCATTTGTAGTAAAGGCAGGAGAATCGGAAAAACGTTGCGAAGGGGGAGAAGAATTATGCATCCGTGCGGTGGATATGAGCGCAGAAACAATAACCATTCATTCTGCAGAAGAAGCAAAATTGGAAATAACTTCCATTAAAAGGGGCGAGCGGATCCCTTCCTACCGCGGAACATTGGAGTTGAAAAAAAACGGCAAGAAGATACGCATCATCAATGAACTGCCATTGGAACAGTATTTATACGGAGTTCTTCCCAGTGAAATGCCGGCAGAATACCCCGAGGCGGCTCTTCGTGCGCAGGCAGTCTGTGCCAGAAGTTATGCGGAGAAACAGAAACAAAATAACCGGCTGAAAGAATACGATGCACAGGTAGATGACAGTGTGGCCTATCAGGTCTACCAAAGCCAGCCGGAGGATGAGAGGGCGAATAAAGCGGTGGATGATACGAAAGGACTGGTTGTGTGCAGTGGAAATATATTGGCATCGACGTATTTTTTTGCAACATCCTGTGGTGTGACGACGTCTTCTGACAGTGTATTGTTTACGAACAAAGAGATCTCTTATCTTGCGGGACAAGTGCAGAGCACGGACATTTCGGATGCAAAAAAGGGAGAAAGAGACCGGCTTGCGGCCGATACGTATGCGGAAGATGACTTGTTCTGTGAGTTCCTTGAAAAAGAGCAGGATTTGTTAGAAAAAGAGGAGCCGTGGTTCCGCTGGAACATGACGATATCGTTGGAACAGATGGAGAAAAATATTAACGAACGGTTAGCGGACCGCTGTGACAAAACGCCGGACCGGATTGAGGTTCGAAAGGGCGAGGGACTTTATGAAAAAGGACGAGTGGAAAATATAGGAAAATTAAAACGCGTGGTCATAAAAAAACGTGGATGCGGTGGCGTAGCACAGACGGCGGTTATTGTCGGGAGTGAAGTGACGATACGTGTGACTTCCGAATACAATATCCGAATGCTTTTGTTTTCCGGGGAGGCGGTGATCCGTCGAAAAGATGGAAAAGAAGTAACCGGCTTATCTATGCTGCCAAGTGGCTTTTTTAGATTAAAACGTATCGGAGGAGCGTATGAGATACAGGGTGGAGGATATGGACACGGAGTCGGTATGAGTCAGACGGGAGCAAGACAGCTTGCCAATATGGGGAAAAATGAACAGGAGATCATTTGTCATTATTTTCCGGGAGTATCGATTCTTTCAATGTCTCAAATTGGTTCTTGATTCTATTTTTGGATTTAGGAGAAAACAGGGAATATCCGTCGATGTGGAACCGGTTGATCAAAGCACCGACAAACAGCAGACTGACACAGACATACAGCCACAGCATAAAGAGTGCGATCGAAGTGAAACTCCCATAAAGAGATGAATAATTCGAAAAAGAATCGATATAGATCGAGTAGAGATTGCTGAATAAGATCCATGTAATAGAGGTAAATAAAGCACCGGATACATAATTTCGTAAATGCGGGCGTTCATCGTGATGTGGAACAAAGGTATACAAAAGTAAAAAATAGAAGAAAAAGATTGCAAAACCGGCAATTGAACGCAGGGAAAAAATGCCGATAAACAGTGGAGTGTCAATGGAAAAAAAGGAGTCGATAATAAGCAGGATCTGATTACCAAATACGATGACGATCAGTGATAAAACCAGCATAGCGGCAAAAATCAACGTATAGAGGAAAGAGAGAAAACGGTTAAAAAACCAGTTTCCCTTCTGTTTTGTGCCACCAATCCGGTTTAGACCGTAAGTAATTCCCATAAATCCCTTGGAGCCTGCCCACAAAGCGGTAAGCGCAGAGAGGGAAAGTACGGTTCCGGAACTGTGACGGTAGGCTTCCTGAATCCATGACACGAGGGTTTCGCCGAGTTCCCCGGGAACAACAGAACCAATCATAGGAATCAGGTTTCCCTGTGTAATGCCGGGAATATATTTTAAAATCGTAAAAAAGAACATGGCAAACGGAAAAAAAGACAGCATAATAAAGAATACCACATTCGAAGCATAAATGGATATGGTATTCTCTACAAACATTTTCTTTATTTTGTTACATGCCCAAATAAAATGAACCATTGAAATTCCTCCATGTTTTTCTAAGTATATAATAGTATATGAAAAAAGGAGAGAAAAATCAAGGGAAAAAACTACTTCCTGATTTTTATGCGGAGACTGACCTTTTTCCGGCTGCCGTCTCTTGCAGCCGCGGTAATGCGTACGGTATGCCCGATCCCTTTCTTTTTTGCCCGTACCATGCCGGAATTTGAGACACTAGCCCATTTTTTTCGCGAACTGGACCATTTGAGTTTTTTGTTGGATACGCGGGACGGGGTATAGACCACTTTTAATCGGTACGTCCGTCCGGCACGGAGTGCCTTGATCTTCTTTTTAAATTTCAATTTTTTTACTTTTACGGCAGACGAGGAAGAGGCGGTTCCTGAAGACGAGGAAATCCCGGAAGATGAGGAGAAACTGCCTGTTTCCACGGTGGAAGATCCGGAAGTGCTGCCTGTTGTCTGTGTTGTCTGCGATATATTTTCCGGTATTTGTGCCGGGGTAAGATCCGGCGTCTCTACCGTGGTATAGGAAGATATTTTGCTGACATCCAAAATACCACCGGTAATACACAGATCGGTAAGAGATTCGACGGGACGAACACAGGTTAGCAGACGGTTTCTGCGGTTATACGTATCTTCTTCCGGTGCATAGGCTGCACAGAGAGCGACAGCACCGGTTACCATAGGTGCCGCCATCGAAGTACCGCTGAGAAGTTCGTATTGACCAAATTCCGATGTATCCGGATCAGCGGTCGAGATACCGATGTTATCGAGATAAAGTGTCGTTGTTCCCGAAGAAGTGGCAGGGGCGTTAAGCCCGATCACACGAAAATACAAGTGACCGTCGGAAGTTTGGTAAAAACGGTTGCCTTCCGAACCGAGTTTTCCGGAAGAGAGTTTGGTGACATGTTCCCATTGGACAGTGTCTGCGCTGCTGTCCTTTTCACCAAACATCATAGAGACATAATAATCTTTTGCCGGATCCAGGTTGTAGTCTGTTACATCAACATATACGTAAGCTTGTTTGCGGTGCAAAGATGGCAGTCCCATCTGAAGATCCCAGAGCAGACACCCACCATTCTCCTGTCCATAATAATCGGAGGAAGAATCCTGTGTCAGTTTACTGAATGTTGAAGTCTGATATCCAACATCCGAATCGGTGTAAAAATCCATAGAAGAGCCGGAAGTATCAAATGACTGGTAATAATTAGTAAGAGTATCGCGCTTTGCGTCGTCTGTTTCATAAAGTTCCGGAAAATAAGTGTCTGTGTTATAGGTAGACACAATATTTTCGCCCGGGGCAAACAGATCGACAGAGGATTTTCCATAATCAGAAAAGGAAGCTGCACTGTCATTGGTATCGGAAGCGCCGACTGTTAGGATATAATTGCGGAGATCCGAATATGCCGCAGTATTGTAAAGGTCATAAGGACACTCTGCCTGTGCAGTATCTTGATTTTTCCCATCGTTTCCGGCAGCAAAGACAAATAAGATACCGGACTGACCAAGAGAGCGGATCAGGGTTTTCATCGCCGTGCTGGAAGTACCTCCGCCCCATGAGCAGTTTACGGCGGCGACCGGAACACCGGCTTCTTTTGCCTGCTGCAGATAGGTTAAGGCATTAATGATATAGGAATCATAGCATTCTTTTTTGTCGTCAAATATTTTTAAGGCCATTAGTTTTGCGTTTGATATTCCATGGATTCCCTTTTGATTATCTGTCGTGGCGGCAATTACGCCGGCACAGTGGGTTCCGTGACCGGAAGTGTCGCTGCAGTCTGCGGAATCGGTAGAAAAATCGTAACCATACGTTCCCTTTAGTGAAGAAGTGGTATTCGTCCATAAATGGTCAATAAGATCCTCGTGGGAGGCGTTGATCCCGGTATCCATAATAGCAATAACCGGATTTTCCGTAGAAGATGTTTCCGGTTTGGAAGAAAGCGAGATGCCGGTTCCGGAAGACGAATAGGAACCTTCGCCGTCAAGATACCATTGCTCGGATTCATAAGGGTCATCCGAGGTCAGATATTGTTTATAATCCGGTGAAGCTTCTACCACATAGGCTTTGCTTTCCAGTTTTTGGATAAGCTCTTTGGTGGAGTAAGTATCGGATACAGCTTCTGTGACATAGAAGTTTTTATCTTTAAAAAAATCGGATTTGTCAGAACTTAGAGAAGTGTCAAAAAGTTCGCCTGCATTTCCAAGAGAAGTCGACTGCTCGATACGAATTTTTTTGTCAAAGGAGGTCGTGCCTTCCTTGGTGAGAGAAGTCTCGGAAGGAGAAATTAACGATAAAAGGACACGTCCGTCAGCATATTCACCGGTAATCGTAACCGAGGAAGCCGATGAGGAACTTGTGGACTGTGCGGCATATGAAGAAACCGGGACAGCACCTGCAAGCAGCAGACTGCACAGACATAAAATAGAAATCATGCGTTTTAACATAAAAAAACCTCCAATCAAAAAAAATGATAAAAAAATGAAATATTTATTGTATTCTTTTCCCATAACTGTTATGATTATAGTAATATAGATTTGTGTCGAAAAAATGAAATAAGCGAGGAGGATAAAAAATATGTTATTTGTGAAAGTTGATGATCTCAAACCGGGAATGCGTCTTGGCAAACCGATTTATAATAAAAATGGAGTGCTGCTTTATGATCGTGATACGAAACTTACGATGCAGGCGATATATGGTATTCGTAATTTCGGATTGATGGGATTGTATATATTGGAGCCGGCAGAACCACTGCCTCCGATGTCGGAAGAGGATATCAATTTCGAGCGTTTTCAGACGATGGCGGTGTTCAGTATAAAGGAAGATTTGCAATTGATCATTGCGGATAAAAAGGACAAAGGGTTGGACTGGCTGTGCAGTCTGGTGATTAAAAATTATGCCAACCTTCCGAAGAAGATTAATTTTATACAGAATCTGCGAAGCAATGATGATTTTACTTATAAACACAGTATCAGTGTTGCGATTCTTTGTGCTGTGATTGCCGGAAGAATGAATATGACGCCGACGCGAATGAATGCCCTTGTAAAAGCGGCACTTCTTCATGACTGTGGAGCAGTAGGCATGGTACCTGCGACAGCGGCAGAAGAGGATTTGCAGCTTCGTGCGGCAGCCAGGACGAGAACGATTGAGATTTTGAAAAATTACAGTGGAATGGACGAAAATGTTCTTCGAACGATCATTCATATGCAGGAGTTATATGTAAACAACGGTGATGGTGTGTCAGAAGCCGTAAAAAGCAATGTTGAGGCGGCAATTTTATTTGTTGCTGATGCGTATGACCGCCGGACAGCGATGAAATCTTTTGAAGAGCCAACCAGCGAAGTGAAGGCTCTGCGTGAACTGCTAGACGATCCGGGACGATTTGATCCGGTTGTTGTACAGGCATTGATCGCCGGAATCAATGTATTGTATCCGGGGGTCTGTGTACAACTTACCGATCATGTACAGGGACTTGTACTGCATGAAAATGAAAATGACATTTTCAAGCCATGGGTACTCAGTTTCCGGGACAATAAGATTTATGATCTGTCCAATCCACAGACGAGCGGAGATCTTTCACTGATTGATATCATGAAGACGATGGATAACCGTATTAAACTGGATCCGGATCTGTTAAAACAGTATTTACAATCGGAATGATATATTCTTTTGGTTTTTTATTACAATTGTCCATTGACAATTTCGGGGAAACTCTTTATTATAGTTAATAGAAAATCAAAGATAAGTGAGAGACGATTAGTTTTCGATAGCGATGTGATGACAGCGATACGGCTTTCGTCCTTTTTATGAGGATGGAAGCTGTTTTCTTTAAAAAATAAGAATAAAAGCAGCGAAATGACGATATTGTTGCAGAAAAGAGGTTATTTATGTACGAGAAAGTTTCAACAGGATTAAACTTTGTTGACCGCGAAAAAGAAGTAGAAAAATTTTGGAAAGATCATGATATTTTTCAGAAGAGTATAGAATTGCGTGAGGGATGCCCGACGTATATGTTTTATGACGGACCACCGACAGCCAATGGTAAACCACACATTGGCCACGTTTTGACACGTGTCATCAAAGATATGATTCCAAGATACCGTACAATGAAAGGATACCGTGTGCCTAGAAAAGCCGGATGGGATACTCATGGACTTCCGGTGGAATTGGAAGTAGAAAAACTTCTTGGTCTGGATGGAAAAGAGCAGATTGAAGAATATGGAATAGAGCCGTTTATCAAAAAATGTAAAGAATCTGTATGGAAATACAAAGGAATGTGGGAAGATTTTTCCGATACCGTTGGTTTCTGGGCAGATATGGATCATCCGTATGTAACCTATGACGATGATTTTATTGAGTCCGAATGGTGGGCTTTGAAAGAAATCTGGAACAAAGATCTGTTATATAAAGGATTTAAGATCGTTCCTTACTGTCCTCGCTGTGGTACTCCGCTTTCTGCACAGGAAGTTGCACAGGGATATAAGACCGTCAAAGAACGTTCTGCGATCGTGCGCTTTAAAGTGACAGGAGAGGATGCATATTTTCTCGCGTGGACGACGACACCATGGACCCTTCCAAGTAACGTGGCACTTTGTGTAAACCCAAATGACACCTACTGCAAAGTAAAAGCAGCAGACGGTTACGTTTATTATATGGCAGAGGATCTACTGGATAGTGTACTTGGCTCCCTTGCCAAAGAAGAAGGCGAGAAAGCATACGAAGTTCTGGAAACCTACAAAGGATCAGATCTGGAGTACAAAGCATACGAGCCGCTTTTCGCATGTGCAGGAGAGGCAGCAGCAAAACAGAAAAAGAAAGCTCATTTCGTAACCTGCGATAACTACGTTACTATGAGTGATGGTACAGGTATCGTTCACATCGCACCTGCATTCGGTGAAGACGACAGCAGAATCGGACGTAACTATGAATTGCCATTCGTACAGTTCGTAGACGGACAGGGTAACCTGACAAAAGAGACACCATACGCAGGCGTTTTCGTAAAGAAAGCAGATCCTATGGTCCTTACAGATCTGGACAAAGAAGGCAAGCTCTTCGATGCTCCGAAATTCGAGCATGATTATCCACACTGCTGGAGATGTGACACACCACTGATCTACTATGCAAGAGAATCCTGGTTCATCAAGATGACAGCAGTTAAGGATGACCTGATCAGAAATAACAATACAATCAACTGGATCCCTGAGAGCATCGGTAAAGGACGTTTCGGCGACTGGCTTGAAAACGTTCAGGACTGGGGTATCAGCCGTAACCGTTACTGGGGAACTCCACTGAACATCTGGCAGTGTGAATGCGGACATATGCATTCCATCGGAAGCCGTCAGGAGTTATTCGAGATGAGCGGTGATGAGAGAGCCAAGACAGTAGAGCTTCATCGCCCATACATCGATGAGATCACACTGAAGTGTCCGGAGTGCGGTGGAGAAATGCATCGTGTACCGGAGGTTATTGACTGCTGGTTCGACTCAGGAGCAATGCCTTTCGCACAGCATCATTATCCATTTGAAAACAAAGAATTATTTGAGCAGCAGTTCCCTGCAAACTTTATCTCCGAGGCAGTAGACCAGACTCGTGGATGGTTCTACTCACTCCTTGCAGAATCCACACTGCTCTTCAATAAAGCACCATACAAGAACGTAATCGTTCTGGGACATGTCCAGGATGAGAACGGACAGAAGATGAGTAAGTCCAAAGGAAATGCAGTTGATCCATTCGATGCACTGAACAAATACGGCGCAGATGCCATCAGATGGTACTTCTACATCAACAGTGCTCCATGGCTTCCGAACCGTTTCCATGGCAAGGCAGTTGTGGAAGGACAGCGTAAATTCATGAGCACACTGTGGAATACTTACGCATTCTTCGTATTATATGCAGACATCGACAACTTCGACCCGACCAAATATGAACTGAACTATGACCAGCTTCCTGTTATGGACAAATGGCTCCTCAGCAGATTAAACACAACTGTTCAGGCTGTAGACAATGATCTGGCAAACTACAAGATCCCGGAAGCAGCAAGAGCACTCCAGGAATTCGTAGATGAGATGAGTAACTGGTATGTAAGAAGAAGCCGTGAACGTTTCTGGGCAAAGGGAATGGAGCAGGATAAGATCAATGCTTACATGACTCTGTACCATGCACTGGTAACCATCGCCAAGACAGCAGCTCCGATGATCCCGTTCATGACAGAAGACATCTATCAGAACTTGGTAAGAAGCGTGGATAAAGATGCTCCGGAGAGTATCCATCTCTGCGACTTCCCAACTGTAAACGAAGCATGGATCGACAAAGATCTGGAAGCAGACATGAAAGAGCTTCTGGAGATCGTAGTTCTGGGACGTGCCTGCAGAAATACAGCAAACATCAAGAACCGTCAGCCAATCGGAACCATGTATGTAAAAGCTGAGAAGAAAATGAGTGAATTCTACACTGACATCATCGCAGACGAACTGAATGTCAAAGAAGTAAAATTCGCAGATGATGTAGAATCCTTTATCTCCTACAGCTTCAAACCACAGCTTCGTACAGTTGGCCCGAAATACGGCAAGCTTCTTGGAGGAATCAGACAGGCTCTTACAGACATCAATGGAACAGCAGCAATGAACGAACTGAGAACCAACGGTGTCCTGAAACTGGATATCAATGGAAACGATGTAGAGCTTACAGAAGAAGACCTTCTTATTGAAACAGCACAGACAGAAGGCTATGTATCCGAATCTGACGGTGAAACATCCGTAGTTCTTGATACAAACCTGACACCTGAACTGATCGAAGAGGGATTCGTACGTGAGATCATCAGCAAGATCCAGACCATGCGTAAGGAAGCCGGCTTCGAAGTTATGGACAAGATCGTAGTATACGCTCACGGAAACGACAAGATCCAGGATGTCATGAAAGCACACGAAGATGAGATCAAGTCAGAAGTACTTGCAGACGAAATGGTACTTGGCGAGACCGATGGTTATGTGAAAGAGTGGAACATCAACAAAGAAGCAGTAACTATGGGTGTTAAGAAACTGTAATTGACAACATTCGGTCAATTACTGACAAGGTACTGATAAGTTACAGGTATTTCACAGGAAATATACTACTTTCGCAATGCACGATAACAAAAAAATGTTATAAAATTCGGCAATTATACACATGACAGACTGTCGAAAAAAGAGTATCATTATCCTTGACAGTCTGATTTCAGAGAGGAAATTGGAGGCGGAGGTTCTTTGCCCCCAATTTCTCTGATATGAGAAAACAGAAGAGTTGACGGAATGAAGGGGTTCACCGGCAATATCCGCAAGGTGTATTGCTGAGAATAAAGTGAACAGTGAAACCATTACGGGAGGTATGAAATGACAAACGAAATGTTCAAGAAAGAGGCATTCAAGAAAAGTGTAAAAGACAACGTAAAATTCCTCTATCGAAAAACAATTGAAGAAGCTACACAGGAGCAGATTTTCCAGGCAGTAAGCTACACAGTGAAGGATGTGATCATCGATAACTGGCTTGATACACAGAATGCTTATGAAGAGCAGGATCCGAAGATCGTATACTATATGTCCATGGAATTCCTGATGGGACGTGCTCTCGGAAACAACCTGATCAACCTTTGCGCTTACGGTGAAGTAAAAGAAGCTCTCGAAGAGCTGGGATTTGACCTTAACTGTATCGAAGACCAGGAGCCGGATCCGGCACTTGGAAACGGTGGTCTGGGAAGACTGGCTGCATGCTTCCTTGATTCTCTCGCAACTTTAAATTACGCAGCATATGGCTGCGGAATCCGTTATCACTACGGAATGTTCAAACAGAAAATCCAGAACGGTTATCAGATCGAGGTACCGGATAACTGGTTAAAGAACGGATACCCATTCGAACTGCGTCGTCCGGAATATGCCAAGGAAGTACACTTTGGCGGATATGTAAGAGTAGAGTACGATCCTGAAAAGGGCGGAAACAAATTTATCCACGAAGGATACCAGGCAGTAAAAGCCATTCCTTATGATATGCCGATCACAGGATATGACAATGATGTAGTAAACACACTTCGTATCTGGGATGCAGAGCCGATCGTAGACTTCGAGCTTGATTCCTTTGACAAGGGTGATTACAAGAAAGCAGTAGAGCAGGAGAACCTTGCCCGCAATATCGTAGAAGTCCTTTACCCGAACGACAACCACTATGCAGGTAAAGAGCTGAGACTGAAACAGCAGTACTTCTTTGTATCTGCAAGCCTCCAGGCAGCAATTGCCAAATACAAAAAGAAACATGACGATATCCATAAATTATATGAAAAAGTAACCTTCCAGATGAACGATACTCATCCGACTGTAGCAGTAGCAGAGTTAATGCGTATCCTCATGGACGAAGAAGGACTCGGATGGGATGAAGCATGGGAAGTAACAACCAAATCTGTTGCTTACACAAACCATACTATCATGTCCGAAGCACTTGAGAAATGGCCGATCGAGCTCTTCTCCAGACTGCTTCCGCGTGTATACCAGATCATCGAAGAGATCAACCGTCGTTTCATCCTTGAGATCCAGGCAAAATATCCGGGAAATTATGAGAAGAT
>OHIN01000995.1_pt1 | contig 16404 bp, 8 predicted proteins | sample 1568261 | NCBI WGS metagenome assembly OHIN01 (sample SAMEA3879578, study PRJEB24766) | human gut metagenome | biome: human-associated habitat; feature: feces | place: USA | collected 1985/1987
ATATTCCCGGTGGGCTGCCTGATGTTTATTGTGGCGTTTCTGCTCATTGCCTGCGGCATATGCTGTATGCGGCAATGAAAGGAGGGAGAGAATTGAAGATCATCGTTTGGAAGGCTCCGGCTTTTTTGCGCGGGATTTTAAAATGCATATTCTGCTCTAAGGAATAGGAGAAGGCTCCCTCTCATACAATGAGGCAGGTTACAATATGAGAGGGTGATAGAAAATCCTGAAGGAACGTATGCAAAAATCGCCGCCCAACGTGGGAACGAAAGGCTTTATAAGATATTACCGATTAAAGCTAGGAATCAGGGAAGCAGCTTGATAGAGATTGGTGAAGTATTAAAAGATTTTCCTTTGTTTACTCTTGATATTGTATCTTTTGATTTATTGATAGGTACGCGTTTAAGAGAGAAAGATTATATCAAGGAAATTAAAGGATATGACAACCGCTTGTTGATACACGCATCACGAGTTTATCGAAGTTCGTCAATGAAAATACCAGGTAAGCCTGTTGCACCTCCTTATATTGGAGACTGGGATACAGGTATCTGCATAAAATTACTGTCAAAAAGACCGTTGGAGGCAGTTGCTGCAAATACCGGAGCTTATTTTTCTATCAGCAAGGAGTGTTTTCAAGGGAATCAGCCTGCTATTCGGAAATCTGTTGTCAAACGATGGCGGCTGGAAATAAGGGCGGAAGATGAAGAAAGATACATGAGGGGGGAACTGGTAGAACCCATACAACCTATTATTTTTTATATAGATCGTAATACACCGGAAAAGTACATCGACTGTATCATTGAAGCGGTGCGTGACTGGCGTCCGGCTTTCGAGAAAGCTGGATTTAAGAACGCCATTGATGCGCGACTGGCTCCTACCGTTGAGGAAGATCCTGATTTTAGTATTTATGACAGTACTTATCCGTTCATCTCATGGAAGATATCAGGACAAAATAACGCTTATGGACCGACTCCATGCGAACCCCGGTCCGGTGAGATTATAGCTTGCCACATCGGTATTTTTTGCAGTGTCTTGAATTTGGAACAGAAATGGTATTTTGCTCAATGTGGAGCGAATGATCCGCAGGCATGGAATATAGAGTTGCCGGACTCTTTGCAATACGAACAGATAAAACAAGTATTGACACATGAAGTGGGTCATACATTAGGGTTGGAACATAACTTTCTGGGTAGTTCTCATTACTCCATCGATCAATTACGTGATAATGACTTTTTAAGTCAATATAGTATTGGTAGTTCCATAATGGATTATGTGCGGTGTAATTATGCTTTGCATCCTCAAGATAAAGTTGATTTGAGAAACAGGCGGGTACGTGTCGGCGAATATGATAAGTGGGCTATTGAATGGGGCTACCGTATATTTCCGGGTAAAGATGCTTCTGAAAGAGAAAAGAACAGGAGCCTTTGGAATCAGGAAAAACAGAAAGATCCCTCGTTACATTTTTCGGGCAGAATGGATGTAAGGGCTCAGGCAGAAGATTTGGGTAATGACCATGTTATGGTTAATACACAGGGAATAGAGAACTTGAAATATTTGTGTGAACATCCGGATGTCTGGAATGTGACGGATAAAACGTCTTTGCGTGTATTACAGGGGCGTTATGAAGCGGTATTGGAGCATTATAAACAGTGGGTACAGCACGTTTTGTCTCATTTGGGCGGGAAACGTCTTGCTGAGCCGGATGATGAGAATATTTACATACCTGAAAAAGCCGATTACAATAAGAAGGTTATGAGCTTTATACAGGCTTATATATTACAACCGCCTGTGTGGATGTTTGATGAAAAACTTACCGCTAAATTAGAAATAAATGGTAGTCGGGAGTTCGATCGCTTTTATGAAGAGCTGATGTCGGAAATGATTCGTTCCCTCCGGGAAGTGGAAAGAACGGAGAATGTTTGTGAGGATATGTTGTCTGTAGATGAGTTTTTGGAAAGCATACATAAAGAATTATTTACCGAATGGGCTGACAATATTCCTGTAAGTGACGCCAAGTATAAAGTGCAGCTGCTTTATGTGAGTAAACTTGTTAAATTGTTGGATAGATCAGAAAAGATAACTTCGTCGAGATTATTGGTTTCCATCATGCAGGCTTTGAATAGAATAAAGGAGGAAAGTCTTGATTATAGCCATAAGATTACGGATCCGGTTGCCAAAAAACGGGCAATGTTTCTTGTAGATAGTATTTTGTTTTAATGATGAAAAGTAAATAAAGAAATTCATGAAGAGAAGAAGATATGTGATTGGTATATTGTTGTGTGTCACAGCTTTGCTTCAGGCACAGGATTCCGTCAAGTCATTTGACGAGTTTTTTGTTGCCGGGATGGATAAGATCGACGGTGTGTTTCCTGTGTATGTAGCGGAAAAAGAAATCTATTTGGAAATACCCGAAAAATATATCGGGCGGGAAATTGAAGTCAGTGGACAGATAGACCGAGGGTTTGATTTGTTGAATCGTCCGGTTGACGGACTGGGAGTAGTGCGTATTATATCTCCGGATAAAGCTACAATTTGCTTTCAAAAACCGTTTTATACAGAGCGTATTTTAGATGAAAAAAGCACATATCAGCAATCTTTCTCGTTGTCAAATATGCAACCTGCCGGTAAAAGTTATCCAGTGGTGGCCTATTCAAAAGAGCAGGGAGCTATTATTCGGATAACAGAGTATCTGATGACTGGCGATGACTGGTTCAGCTATAATGATAGTTTTATTCGTTCCTTGGTTCCGGAACTGTCGGAAATAATGAAAATACATCCTTTTAAGGAAGGTGTGTCGTTTACGGTCAGGCGCTATCATGGAGTTGAAGCGGAAAGATATATGCTGTCCAGTTCTGCCATTATATTGCCTGAAGGTAGTATGCCTTTGGAAGTCACTTGTGCAGTACGCTTGCTACCTCTGAAAAAAGATCAGATCCGCTTGGCAGATTACAGAATACCTTACCGGACATTGAGTTTCAAAGATTACTCGCAAAATCCTTATTGTATGGTAGAAGATTCATTGATTCTTCGTTGGGATATGTCACAACCGCTTACTTTCTATGTAGACACTCTTTTTCCGAAGGAATACTTCCAGGCAGTAAAGGAAGGAGTGGAAGCATGGAATACCGCCTTCCATAAAGCTGGTATTCATGATGCTTTACAAGTAAGGTATGCAGACCGAAAGATAATTCCGGCGGAACAACGTGCTTTTATATCTTATGATTTGAGAATACCGGGGATTAAAAGTGACTTTATCTGTCATCCTCGTACCGGAGAAATACTTTCATGTCGTCTGAATATCGGACATGGATTCCTAAAAGGAAAATTAGACGACTATCTGTTAAGTTGCGGTGCCTCGGATTCGCGTATTTTGGCTGACCGTTATTCTAAAGAAGTGGAAAAAGAATTGTTGCAAAATGAAATAACGGAAGAAATTGGATATCTTTTAGGTTTGCGCAGAAGTTTATCGAAAAGTTCGTGTGGAAAGACTTTAAAAGTTGGAGATGATGATTGCCGTACTATTTATTTTGGTTATCATCCTTTCAAAGGAGACCAAAATTGTTATGATGAACGGGAGAAGCTCCGCCAATGGATAGAGCATAATTTACCAGATCACATTCGTTTATTCCAACCATCAGGGAAGGAGAATTCTAATTCTTCATTTCCAGAAGATTATACGGTCAAAATATCGGATTTACAGACTGTAGTGAGTCGGTTGGACAAGATTGTGTATAAGGGGAAGAAATACGATAAAGGGAGTTCGCTCACTGATATATACAGAAAGGCTATTCGTCTGTATGGGAGTTATCTGATGGAAATGGCAAAGGTGGTGGGTAGTTCTCAACCGGCAGATGCACAGCGTCAGGCAATGCTTGATTTGGACAACTATTTATTTCATTCTGTTAAAAAGATAGAATGTACCTATGTAAAAGAGAATTTGTTGGAAACAAGAAACAATCTTCTGTATCCGGAACTGACGAGGTTGTTCAAACAATTGTTGAGTGTAAAGACAATTTCAGCTCTTCGATTGCAGGCGTTGCAGAGTGACCGGAAGGGGTATGACGATATTGATTTTTTCCGGGATCTTTATAAGGGGTTGTTTAATGGTTTTGATCCGCAGTCAGCCGTTAGTTATGAACAGATGGATATTCAGCTGATATGTTTGGAAGCATGGCTGGATATTATGCAGGAAGCTACTGAACATAATAGTATAAAGAAACGTTTGACGAACGAATTGCATAGTCTGCACGATAGACTGGAGGAGCTTAGCACGACACATTCCCAAAGGGAAGTACGTGATATGTATATTCTGCTTTTGAGAAGAATGGAGCAATATTTCCGTGTGGTTTCTTGAGTGGCGTTAGAGTAATAATTTGTTTGGGATGATGAAAAAATGGTCGTACAGATAGAATAACCTATAAGTTTTGGGTTATCTTTGCTATGATTTATGAATAAATAATTAGAATAAGATGACTATTATTTTTCCTTCACCCATCTTCGGCCCTATTCATTCCCGTCGTTTGGGCGTTTCATTGGGAATCAATTTATTGCCGGACGACGGTAAGGTTTGTTCATTCGACTGCATTTATTGTGAGTGTGGTTTCAATGCCGAACATCGTACGAAGAAACTTCTTCCTACCCGTGAAGAAGTCCGCACGGCTCTCGAAGAGAAACTAAAAGACATGCAGGCAAACGGCCCTGCTCCCGATGTACTGACATTTGCCGGAAATGGTGAACCGACTGCGCATCCCCATTTCCCGGAAATCATAGAAGATACACTTGCGCTTCGCGACAGGTATTTCCCAAAAGCGAAAGTAAGCGTATTGAGTAACTCTACATTTATTGATCGCCCTGCCGTATTCGAAGCACTGAACAAGATAGATAATAATATCCTGAAACTGGATACAGTGGATGAAGAATATATTCATCTGTTGGACCGTCCTAACGGAAAATATTCTGTTAAGAAGATCATCGAAAGAATGAAAGAGTTCAAAGGAAACTGCATCGTACAGACGATGTTCCTGAAAGGAGGTTATCAGGGAAAAGACATGGATAATACATCCGACAAGTATGTGCTCCCCTGGATAGAAGCAGTGAAAGAAATCGCTCCCCGTCAAGTGATGATATATACGATTGACCGGGAGACTCCCGACCACGATTTGCAAAAGGCTACGCATGAAGAGTTAGACCGTATTGTGGCTTTATTGGAAAAAGAGGGTATTCCGGCAACAGCTTCTTATTAAAATATAATTCAAACAGGGATATATTTCTTCTTGATAATACGTAAGAGAGTTAATATAAGAGGGCGAACTAATAGAATTCAGAAGTTTTATACTTCCTATTCTATTGCTCGCCTTTTTATTGGCTTCATGAGCTGTTTCAGCCTATTCTGACAAGGGTATATTCTCACTTCGATGAGAAAAAGTTCTCATTGTAGTGAGAGTTTTTTCTCATTACAATGAGTATTTTTTCTCATCGAAGTGAGAATGCTTGAGAATGTGTACTTCCCTGATAATGTTTCCTTTCTTCACATAATCTTTCGGCAATATCCCGAACTGCTTCTGAAAGCAACGGGCAAAGTACGAAGGATTATTGAATCCTACAATGAAACAAACCTCATTGATCCGGTATTTACGCCAAGTGTTATCTGCAAAACGTTCTTTATAAAGAACACTCCTTCCAGATTAAAGGGCTTATTTACCTAATTATGTTTCCTGTAAATACTCATTTTACCGAAACATAGTTAGGTAAACAAAATAAAGTTCTTATATTTGCATGAATTGAAGGTTATTAAAAACTGATTTTGGTATGGAAAAGACCCTGATACGCCAGAATGCCCAATGGAATGGCAAAATGTTTGATCACTTGTGTCCGAGAGACATCATGGACAATCTTCTGAAAAAGAAAACGATGCGTCATGTCCAGATACTGACTGGTGTACGTCGTTGTGGCAAATCTACTGTCTTCAAACTATTAATTAATGACCTCTTGCAATCAGGAGTGAGCGGTAAGTCGATTCTTGTACTTAATTTGGATGATCCGCAGTTCATTCCATTTTGGGATGATTCTTCCAAATTATTCAGCGTAATTGAAAATGCAGAACGTCTGACGGGAGAGAAAGTGAAATACCTGTTTTTGGATGAAGTACAACATTTATGTGATTGGGAGATATTCATAAAGAGTGCTTATGACACTGAGATATTTGAAAAGATATATATTACGGGGTCTAACTCGCAATTATTACAGAACCGTTTTTCCGCCTTGTTGTCCGGTCGTTATTTCGAGAATGAAGTGCGTCCGTTTTCTGTTCGGGAAGTTTTTCGTTCGCAAGGAATAACGACTTTGCTTGATTGTTATACCCAAACACCGAAAGTTCTGCGTATCATGGACAATGTCCTTTCTACAGGTTGTTTTCCTGAAATCGTATTGGGTGATGCTGATGAGGACATCAAACAGGAATTATTGAAAAGCTATTTCGAATCCATTGTGCAGAAGGATTGCATCGTTTATAGTGGCATACGTGACACCCATTTGTTCTTTCGTCTGGTCAGTTACTTGATGCAGAATATGGGGAGCCGTTTTTCTATACCGGCTGTGGGTAAGGCACTGAAAAGCAATGAAAATACAGTTGCGTCCTATCTCAACTTTTTGTGTGACAGTTATATTTGCGTCGATGTACGTAACTTTTCTTATTCTTTGAAAGAGACTTCCCGTTCCCAGCATAAGTGTTATTTCATTGACAATGGCTTGGTTTCAGCCAATGTCTTTCGTTATTCTCCGCAGAGTGGTAGTGCCTTGGAGAATCTTGTTTATAATGAGCTGAGAAATAAAGGGTATATGAATATTTCATTCGACAATAGTAAGACGGAATGTGATTTTTTGGCATATAAAAACGGGAAAGCTTATGGCTTTCAGGTTTGCTATGAACTGAATGACATGAACTTGAAACGTGAACTGTACGGATTCGAACAGGAAAATGTGATGCTCGAAAAGAAGATACTGCTTACTTACAACCAGAAGGAAACTTATGGGGATATTGAAGTTGTTCCCTTTTGGGAATGGGTTATGTCACCACCTTTCACATAATCTTTCGGCAATATCCCGAACTGCTTCTGAAAGCAACGGGCGAAGTACGAAGGATTATTGAATCCTACAATGAAACAGACCTCATTAATCCGGTACTCCCCTTCCCGCAAAAGTTCTCCCGCAGTTTTGAGCCGAATCAACCGGATATAGTCATTGGGCGGCATTCCGGTCAGTCCTTTCAATTTGCGTTGTAAGTTGGAACGGCTGATAGCCATCTCCTCTGCCATCTTGTCGATGGTAAATTCTTCATTGGTGAAATTGCGGGTAATGATTTCATTGATCGTGTTCAGCCATTTCACGTCTGTTTTGTTCATTAATGTCTGGTCGTATGACATATTCGGAACGGTTGTAAAGTGGTTGAACAGCATGCGCCGGTTTTCCAGCAGATTATTGATAGTGGCTTTCATGTGGCTTAGCGAGAAAGGCTTTTCTATATAAGCGTCCGCGCCATAGTCAAGACCCGCAATTTTTGAATCGATGCTGTCGAGTGCCGAAAGCAGGATAAACGGGATATGGCAAAGCATATTGTCGGAACGGATGGACTTTAATAATTCGAATCCGTCCATGTGAGGCATGACGATGTCGCTGATAATAAGATCTACTGTCGTTGTCTCCAGACATTCCAACGCTTCCTTGCCATTGGCGGCTGTATGGATGGTATAGGTATTTCCCAGATTCTTAGCCAGAAACTCCAGCATATCCGTCGTGTCTTCTACTACTAAAAGAGAGTAACCGGCGGGTTCGCCTTCTTCTTCCAGAGCGGGAACCTTGTCGGGCATGGAAGTAATGGAGGGGCTGACAGAGATGCTTTTCTCCAAATACGGAATTTCCACACATACCTCGCATCCTTCCGTATAACCGGGATTGATATAAACCTTTCCTTTATGCTTTTCCACCAACAATTTGACGAGACTCAATCCGATTCCTACTCCCGAACCGTTGTTTCCTGTGTTTCCCACTTGATAAAACGGTTCGAAAACCTTGCTGCATTCCTCTTGCGGAATACCCGGACCGTCGTCGCGTACACACAAGGAGAGCGTACGCCCTTCTGCAGACAGATGTTCGTCCAAAATCACCATAATGCGGGTGCGGGCATATTTCATGGCATTTGTCAGCAGGTTGCTGACAATTTTAGTCAGCGCCTCCTGGTCTACATTATATTGCAGATGTTCTTTCGGCAGGGAGACACTGAAAGAGATTCCGGTCAGGGAGATGGCACGGAAACGGTCGATGATGTCCTCTATCATCCGGTTGATATCCACTTCATTGAATGAAAGCGTATAACCTTCCTTGTCCACTTTGCGGAAGTCGAGCAATTGTTTGATAAGCTCCATCAGCCGGTTGGTATTCTTTTGTATCACAGACAGGTTGCTTTCCACTTCACTGTTCCATTCATGTGTTTCCAAAATCGCTTCCAGCGGAGCTTTGATAAGACTAACCGGAGTCTTGATTTCATGTGCCACTTGGGTGAAGAATGTAATTTTCGACTGGAACAATTCCTGATTCTTGATTTGTTCCATCTCTTTCATCTTTCTTGCTTTCACAGCCTGCTGTTTACGCAAATAAAGCTGTATCAGGAAATATGCGAGGCCACACGCTATTAGTAAATAGAAAATCTTGGCATAAATGGTCTTCCAGGGTGGAGGAAGAATTTCAATATGCAGGCAACAGTCGTCATTGCTCCAATATTCATCGTTGTTACTGGCTTTCACACGGAAAGTATATTCACCCGGAGGCAGGTTGAGAAAAGATACGTTATGTTTATCCGTATATATCCATTCTTTGTGAATACCGTCCAGTTTGTAGGCATATAAATTCTTGCTGGGAGCCACATAACTAAGACTTTCGAATGCGATGTCGAACGATACCACCTGATAAGGAATCGTTACTTGTCCGCTAAGAGCAGGTATACGCTTGCTAAGGCTTACTTTGTCGTCGGGGCTGTGCATATATACCGCCGAGATAGACGCCGTAGGTCTTACCTTATTAATCGATAATTTGAACGGATAGAAACTATTGAACCCGTTCACTCCACCGAAATAGAATTTCCCGTCACTGGCTTGCAGGGAAGAGCGGAAATTGAACTGGTTGCTTTGTAATCCGTCCTCGATGGTATAGAGCTGTGCCCGTTTGTTCTGCGGCTCATACCGGATCAGTCCCCTATTGGAAGAAAGCCAATAGTTACCCGATTGGTCGTCCAGTATGCCATAGATGATATTGTTTGGCAGATTCTCTTTGGTAGAGAAGTTTTCAAAACGGTCCTCCTGATAGTGATAACGGCAGATACCACCGCCTTCGGTACAGAACCATAGATGCTGTTTATGATCAATATACACACGGATTACCCAGTTGCTGCAAGGAGAATCAGGATTTGCCGGGTCGTTGCGATAGTTGTGCAATTTACCGGTTTGGCGGTTGTAACGCCAAATGCCGTCCCTTTTGCTTGCCAGCCACATGTCCCCATGTTGGTCTTCAACCATATCGTAGATAAAGATATGGCTTAAAGGTTCCAATGTTCGGAAAGAGTCACTTTCCGGGTCATACCGGCAGAATCCGGAAAGCGTTCCCAGATAAATGCTGCCATCCTTCGTTTGATAGATGGAGTAGATATGGTCGTTAGGAATTGAATGTGGGTTTGCGCGGTTATGGCGATAGTTTTTCATTTTTCCCGTTTGAGTATCCAGGATATATAATCCCCGTGAGAAACTGCCAATCCACAATTTTCCTTCATTGTATAGTAGTGCATGGATATTGTGATAACCGATGTTAGGGTTACTGCTTCTCAACAGATGGTTTTTGAACTTTTTCGTGCGGGGATCAAAGAGATTCAGCCCCCCGTCTTCGGTAGCAATCCAGATGTTACCGTCGGGATCTTCGCAGAATTGGCTGATTACATTTCCCGAAAGAGAATTTTCCGTACCATTGGGATAATACCACTCGATATCCTTATGCTTGGGAGACAGGTAACTCACTCCACTGAAATAAGTCCCGATCCAGATTCCCCCTTCCCTATCCTGATAACAGGCATAGATACTTTCTTTATTTTGTTCGTCGTCGGTAGGCAGACATTCTCCTGTCGTGGTGTTGAATGTATAAAGTCCGTCGTCGGAGCCGAGATAGAAAGAGTTGGCTGTTCGTTGAAACAAGGTGCGGATGCGCGGAATGGTAAGCGTGTCCCCTTCTCCGAAGTAATAGCGGAATTGCCCTGTCTCCTTATTGAAACGTGCCAGTCCCCCGTACCATGTACCCGCCCATAATACTCCCTGCGAACTTTCCATCAAAGAGATAATCTCGTTGCAGGCAGGACGTCCGAAAGAAGTGCCCTCGGATATATATCCTGTGAAGTTGTCCGTACGTTGGTTGTATTTCGCCAGCCCATTCCGGGTACCTATCCAGATAGTCCCGAACGAGTCGTTATAAATCACCCATATGTGATTATCCGGCAGTGAATGAGGATCGGAAAGAGAATGCAGATAGTGCCTCAACGTACCTTTTTTCTCGTTGTAGACAAACAGCCCGTTGGTTGTTCCGATCCATAACTGCCCGTCATTGTCGTATGCCATTCCGAAGACACTGTTGACTGTCACTCCGTCTTCCGTCTGTGTATCGAATACGGAGAATTTCTCCTCCCGCGAATCGAATAAATACAGTTTTTCCGTACTGGCCACCCAAATCTGATTGTTATCCTGATGGCGGCAGATAGTTACTATATTCATATAACTGTTTCCACCGTTTTCTGACGAATGTCCGTAGTTGGTGAACTCGATACCGTTGAAACGATTCAGCCCGTCCTGCGTTGCAAACCACATATATCCGATGCTATCCTGAAGGATGCTCCGGACACAATTGCCCGATAACCCCGATCTAACGTCATATTTCTTGTAGATATTGGCGAAGACCAGAGAAACGGATGCCAGCAGTATACATATAGATAAGATGGATCGTTTCATAATTTCCTTTCTTTATATCCCCTGTTTGCAGGAGCTATATATCCTGCGTATTGGATCTATATGTCCAATACGTTGGATCTATATGCCCAACAGATTGGATATATAGCTCCTGTAAACAGGGTAATTATCCCCTTTATAGAAGCCTTTATTTCACGTCATCCCACGTATCTGTGCGGAACGGGAAAGCACTCAATCCGAAAGTATTCCGCAGCGTGATATTTCCCACATAATTGCGGAAAGCATAGCGCACGGCAACCGGTTGGGCTACATCTTCACTCCACACTTCTACTGTGTTGGTACGTCCTACAATCTTTGCTTTCGCCGGATAGAACTTCTTGTCCGCTCCCGCAATCTCGAATCCTTCCAGTTCGGAGAAAGTAGGGAACAATCCCGCAGGTGCGTTATCGAATGTCACTATGGCCTTTTTGTCCGCATAGTCCACTTTAGTCATCGTCGGACCGTTGGATGGCAATCGGCGAATACCGTATGTTTTAGTCAGTGCAAGCGTAGCCAACCGAAGCCCTACTACATCCTTCTGTGGCGGATGGATACAGAATTCATCACCAATATCCGTAGTAGGCACCATGCCCGAATTAGGAATTGTTTTCAGTGCTTCCATCTGTGCTTCCCGCAATAGAGCGGCCCCTGTATCACGGCTGTCCTTATATTTATGAGGAGCAATCTGCACATAATAGAAAGGCATATCGGGAGCCTCCCATACATTTCTCCATAGCTGCACCATAGCAGTCATCATCGGAGCATAGAATTGATAGTTGGATATATTCGATTCTCCCTGATACCAAAGGAAACCGCGTGCACCCCTCTTTTAGGATTTTTGGCAGCTTCAATGTTCATACCTTCCACGGTTTTCAATGTCGGTTCATCCATCCATGCTTCAATCGCCGAACCTCCCCAACTGTTGATAACCAGTCCTACCGGGAGATGGAGACTTTCAGTCAGTTGGCGGGCAAAGAAATAGGCGGCGGCACTGCAATCAATGCTCGTTTCGGGTGACGATACTTCCCATTTTCTTTTCTCGAAATCCGTGCGGCGTTCTGTATCATTGGTTCTCGGTACGGTAATAAAACGAATACGGTCGCGATAATTTCCCGAGTTCAGCAGCGTTTCAAGTGAGTGGTCAATGGGTTGTGCTGCATTTCCCATCATACGCATTTCCATGTTCGACTGTCCGGAGCAGATCCACACCTCCCCTATCAGTATATCCGAGAGAGTGACCGGAGTGCCGTCACTGATCGTAATAGAATAAGGAGTATATCCTCCTTCGGGAGTGTCTACTTTCACCAGCCAGGCCCCGTCTTTATCCGTAGATGCCTGATAAGTCCGGTTGTTCCACGAAGTGGTGACAATTACTTTTTTGCCGTCCGCCCACCCCCATAACTTAACGGAGCTATTCTGTTGAAGTACCATGTGATCTCCCATCATTGCAGGGAGTTTTACTTTGCCTTGTGCAATCGGCAGGAATAAAAGTGATAAAATAAGAAGTAGAAAATGTTTTTTCATACTGTTTTTATTAGATATTCGACGAATAATTATTAGGTATCAGGCAAAAATACAACCTATTTTTAAATATGGAATAAAACTAGCTAGTCATTTTCTGATAAAAGCTGGTCGAAATCTTAAAAGCTTGTTTTTCCTTTCCATTCTCCGCCGAATTTTCTTAATTAGTGGCATCAATCGCCTAAACAGTATTATTAGATTGGCTAAATATCCCATTTCTTTGCAGGGTGAGTATTTAACAACCTAATTGTTTCATTAAATCTAATAAAATGAAAAAGAAGCATTATCTATTATTTTTATTGGCTTCGCTCTTTTTACTGACAGATGTGGTGTGGGCACAAACATCTGCCACGGTAAATGGAGTAGTGATCGATGAGAATGGAGAAACCCTGCCGGGTGTTTCCGTCGTCGAAGTAGGTACAACAAACGGTGTCCTGACAGACCTGAACGGACACTACACCTTAAAAACAACTTCTGCCAAACCTTCCGTTTCTTTCAGTTACATTGGTTATCAGACCACCACGCTTCCCCTGAACGGACGTACGAAACTCGATGTACAGATGAAAGTGGAAACGAAAGTACTGGATGAAGTAGTGGTAGTGGGCTACGGTGTACAGAAGAAAGTGAACCTGACCGGTTCTGTGACTTCCATCAACTTTGCCGACCAGACGGAAGGACGACCCATCATGAGTGTTTCTTCCGCCCTTTCGGGACTCGCCGCCGGTATGAACGTCACACAAGCTTCGGGACAACCCGGCTCGGACGGTGCCACCATCCGCGTGCGTGGTAACGGTACGTTCAATACCAACTCCCCATTGGTCCTGGTGGACGGTATCGAATGGAGCATGGACAATGTGAACCCCAACGACATCGAAAGCATCTCCGTACTGAAAGACGCTGCCTCCACAGCTATTTATGGTACGCGCGCCGCCAACGGAGTCATCCTTATCACCACCAAAAACGGGAAAGGCAAACCGCAAATCTCCTATTCTTATTCGGGAGTTGTGCAGATGCCTTACAATAACCTCTCTTTCGTGAGCGACTATGCCCGCTATATGGGACTGGTGAACGAGGCTTGCGACAATGTGAATACCAAAGGCATCTTCTCGCAGGAAAGCATTGACCGCTGGAGGGCTGCTTCTGCCGATCCGAACGGGTTGAACGAGCACGGAGTACCCAATTACGTGGCTTATCCCAACACCGATTGGTTCGACGAAGTATTCGACACCGGATATTCGCAAGAGCACAACCTGTCTGTCTCCGGCAGTTCGGAGAAAGTGAAATACATGCTTTCATTGGGCTATCTTGACAATCAGGGAGTCATGAACCGCTGGAACCTCGACTCAAGTACGCAGAAAATCAATTTCCGTACCAACCTGGAAGCCAAGATAGTGAAATGGATGACTGTCGGCACCCGTCTCTACGGACAAAAGCAAGATTACGGGATGGCTAATATCAGCAACGGATTCAAGTATCTCTATCAGACCACTCCGGGTGTATACCCCGGCGAACCGAACTACTGGGGACGTGCCGCACTGGCCAGCGAAGAATCTTCCAATGCCAATAATATCTTCGGTCAGATGGCAGGAGCCACCGGTTTCAATACCGTCTGGCGTCTCAACGCATCAGTCTACGGAATTATCACTCCCTATAAAGGGCTCAACATTGAAGGTACATTCAACTATTCGCCGACATTCACCGACAAGTCTTCTTATAGCCGCCAAAATGGTTATTGGGACTACGTCACCGACCAGCGTGTCAGTGAAAGCGCGTTGGAGAACGCTTCCATCACCAATACGAGTGCACGCACCTGGCGTCAGAGTGCCGAAATACTGGTACGCTACAATACAACTATCAAGAAAGACCACGACCTGGGCGCACTGTTCGGATATTCCGCACAGGAATATTACAGCAAGAGCTTTGCCGTTTCCCGTAAAGGCGCTACGGACTGGACGCTGAACGAATTAAGCACTTACGAGACGCTCGTCAGCTCTTCCAGCTCGGCACCCGCCAAATGGGGATTGCTCTCTTATTTCGGCCGTGTCAACTACGGATATAAAGGACGTTATCTCTTCGAAGCCAACCTTCGTGCCGATGCCTCCTCCCGTTTCGGTGTGAACCAGCGTTGGGGATATTTCCCCTCGTTCTCCGGCGGATGGCGTATCTCAGAAGAATCATTCATGCAGGGAGCATCGGACTGTCTCTCTAACCTGAAACTGCGTGTTTCCTGGGGAAAGACAGGTAACAACTCAACGGGCAACTACGACTGGCAGGCAAACTACGCCACAGGCAATGTCGTAATCGACGGTGAAGGAACCAAAGGACTGGTACGCAAGAAACTAAGCAACGACAAGCTGCATTGGGAAAGTACCGCTACCACCGACATCGGACTTGATTTCGGCTTCTTCAACAACCGCCTGACGGGTGAGATAGACTATTATAATAAGTATACTTCGGACATTCTCTACCATCCCGAACTCTATCTTTCGATGGGTGTTGTAGGCTCTGCTCCCGAGAATCTGGGTGAAGTGCGCAACCGTGGTGTTGAATTTACCCTCAACTGGAACGACCGCATCGGAAAAGATTTCGAATACCGGGTGGGTATGAACTTCTCTTTCAACGCCAATAAAGTAATGAAGTTCAAAGGCGAACTCCAGAAATACTGGACGTATGATGCGCAGGGAAACAAAGTGAGCTATGTCAATAACTTTAGTGATGTGTCTGAATCCGGTTTCGGAGGTTACATCTGCGAAGGCCGCCAACTTGGGGAAACCTATATGTATAAGGTGTACAGAGGTTCCGGCGAAGGCTATACCGGAGGTGCGGTGGATATCCATGCGGGGCCGAAGGACGGAATGATACGTACGAAAGAAGATATGGTATGGGTGCAGGCCATGATTGACTCCGGTTATTCGTTCGGAGGAATGAAGACAGTTGCCAAAGACCAGCTTTGGTATGGTGATATACTCTATGCCGACAGCAACGGTGATATGAACTACGGCGATACCAACGACCGGGATTTCTCCGGACACACCAGTGTCCCGAAATTCAATCTGGGTTTCAACTGTGCTTTCTCTTACAAGAACATTGATTTCTCCATGTTATGGTCGGGAGCTTTCGGGCATTACCTCAACTGGAATACGGATTACTACAACTCGACACTGGTCAGCCATGGATATGGCATTATCGAGCATATCGCCGATAACCATTACTTCTTCGATCCTTCCAACCCGGACGATCCGCGTACCAACCAGTGGGGCAAATATCCCCGCCTGACATACGGTACTACCTATAATAACAGAATCCAGAGCGACTGGAACGAATATAAGGGCGACTACTTCAAGTTGAAGAATATCCAGATCGGCTATACGTTGCCGCAACGGATTTCCAGCAAGTTCTTTGTTAATAAGCTCCGTGCTTTCGTGTCGATGGACAATATCCTGACGATCACCAGTTATCCGGGACTCGATCCGGAAATAGGAACTGCCATCGGTTATCCGTTGATGCGTCAGATCTCTTTTGGCGGACAGATTACCTTTTAATGATGTAGAACTAAAAAACAGAATCTGATATGAAAAAGATATTAATGATTTTAACGATGGCGCTGGCGGCTACCTCCTGCATGGATATTCTCGATGTGGCTCCGGAAGACCAGATTGCAAGTGAAAACATGTGGACCACGGAAGAGCTTGCCGACAAGGGAATGGCAGGACTCTACTTCCCGTTCTATGCTACCCAACTCTCCTCTACCCAGCTTCGCCGTGCCGACGGACTGAACCGTCAGGGAATCGAAGCTATGAGCTTTGCAACCGATTATTATTCCAACAACTATCCGGTGGAACTGCTTTCG
>OHIN01001006.1_pt1 | contig 16215 bp, 7 predicted proteins | sample 1568261 | NCBI WGS metagenome assembly OHIN01 (sample SAMEA3879578, study PRJEB24766) | human gut metagenome | biome: human-associated habitat; feature: feces | place: USA | collected 1985/1987
CGGGGGGGGGTAGAATCAATATGTAAAAAATATTATTTAAAATAAGGAGGAAATGATTATGAACAAGCTGAAAAAAGCATTGGTAATGGTTTTAGCATTGGCAATGGTTTTAACATGTGCTATGGTAACACCGGTGCAGGCTGCGGGAAAACTGAACAAGAAATCGGTTTCTATTTATGAAACAGAGACAGTTTCACTGACTGTGAAAGGAGTAAAATCCGTAACCTGGAAAACTTCCGATAAGAAGATTGCCACTGTTGATAAAAAGGGACTGGTAAAAGGCGTAAAGAAAGGCACCTGTACTGTTACAGCAAAGGATACAAAGACAAAAGCTGCATATTCATGTAAAGTTACCGTAAAAGCAGCAAAATCACTTGGAATTGCAGCAAAGGATATTAGTGTATTCACTGGTGGAGAAACTATTTCTTATCCGGGAGAGGAAATCAAGGGCGCAACTTATGTACTGGATGGAAAGAAACTCGGGAAAAAGGATTACAGTACATGGACAGATAAGGATGGAGAGCGTGTAGTTTCTTATGTTACACTTACAAAGAAGCTTACAGATGGAAAACATACCTTTGCTATCCAGAAAAAAGGGTATAAGACCGTGACAAAATCCTTTAAATTTACTGCATTAAAGATTGATGGAATGTTTCCAGAGGGTGAAGATGGGGAACCTTGGGTATCCGATGGTATATTGTATGTATTCTGTACACCAAAGCTGGATGGAAAAGATTTTGTGATTAAAGTAGATGGTACAGAAGTAAAACCTAAGGATGCTTTCTTAAGTGGAGATGGTTTTTTTGTTATCTGGGTGGATGCTACAGGACTTTCCGCAGGAGAGCATAAGGTGAGCGTTACCGCAGAAGGAATTCCGGATGGAGAAGCTTCATTTACAGTAAAATAATATATCTGAATTTCAAAGGATATGAATCATTGTCAGGAGGATGACTATGAAACAAATGAAAAAACTGCTTGCATTTGTACTGGCATTTGCGATGATCATCACGATCTATCAGCCATCAGCGGCATATGCAGCAACCAAAAAAATAAGATTAAATGCAAAGACAATGACGCTTCAGGTGGGACAGAAAAAGACCCTGAAAGTAAAGAATGCAGGGAAAAAGGCCAAATTGAAGTGGTCCAGCAATAAGAAATCCATTGCAACCGTTTCCAAAAAGGGAGTAGTAAAGGCAGTAAAAGTCGGAAATGCTGTCGTTACCTGTAAGGTAACAACAAAAAATGGCAAGACAACCAAACTCACTTGCAAGGTTGCGGTTAAGAAAACAGCAAAAGTTACCAGCTTGACCGTTGGTTCTCAGAGCGAACTGGAAAAGGCTCTGAAAAATAAAAACGTCAGAAAGATCACGGTTGCAACGCAGGGAGCCGTTACATTTACGGTACCACAGGGCAATTACAGCAAAGTGGATCTGGTGATCAACGCGCCGAATGCGGATGTTGTGAATAACGGAAAATTCAAGTCTATTGATATTCAGGCAATCAAGCCGAATACTTACCGCGAGAATGCGAAGGGAAATTCAATTAAAATTACTGCCGTAGATGCAAGAATTATTGTTGAAGCGGGTGCATCTTTGGCAAAAGTTTCCGTAACACAGGAAGGTGGAAAAATTAAAATTGAAGCATCAGGAACAATTGATGCAGTAGAAATTTCTGCACCGGTTATTGTTGATCTTGCTGTAGATGGAAAAATTGGAGAAGTAAATGTTAAAGCGGCTGCAGTACTTTCTGTAGAAGGAAAAACCACAACTGCAGTACCAATTAAGGTTAGTGAAAAGGCTGCAGGAGCAAGTGTTGTGTCCAGTACACCGGTAGATGTAAAAGCTGCCGCAGATATTTCTCTTACGCTTTCAAAGGGAGCAGAAGGAAGTAAAGTTGCAGCAACTGGAGAAAAGACAGAAGTTGCAGTAAAAAATGATACAGCTACGGCAGTTAAAGTAGAAACACCATCTGGGACACAGGAAGTGGCTACAGGTACATCGTCCAAGGTAAATTCAGATGGAAAGAATACCGAAACGACAACTACCAATCCTGGATACACCTATACTTCGCCAGATCCGTTGAAACTAACTAATATTATGGTTCGTTCTTCACAAAAGATTGCAGCATATTTTAATCAGACAGTTCCGGCAGAAATTGCGTCAGAGGCAGTGACGGTTACAGATGCAGCCGGGAATAAGGTGAACATAGATAAGATATACAGACATCAGCAGGACACACAGGCATATTATATGGAATTTTCAGAAAAATTGCAGACAGGGGAATATACAATAACAATAAGTATATCCGGCATAAAGTTTGTAAAGAAATTCACATATGATGGTTCTGTCTGGGCATCTTTGGATGCAGCAAAGAAAATTGTGCAGGCAGAAATGGAAAAGACACATATAGCTTCGGTATCGGGACTAAAGAGTGCGGAAATTTGCAGACATGCATTCGAAGAAGATTTAAAACAGGAACTGAGTAAAGATACAGAGGCTTGTAAGATTGAAAGATGGAGTGTGCAGACCCGTCCTTTCAAGTATGAGGAAGAATATCCAGATGAAACAGTAGAAAAAGACCATGCGATGGTAAGCATCTGGGTAGGAATTTATAAGGGCGATGCAAATTATATGATGAATGATTTTGTAGATTTTGCCTGTACAGGAGATGCAATTACAGTATCAGAGCCTACTATAGTAAAACAGTTAAAGGAGTCAATTGTTGTTTCTTATGAAACGGGATATGAATATGCTTGTGTCACAAGTGGTACAGCAATTTCTGATGTTCCGGAAGAAAAATGGGACGGTTACGCAGACAGACTTGGAAATTATGAAATCAAAAATCTTACAAATAATACAGAGTATGTTTTATACAAACGTCTCAAAGGCTGCTCTGAAATGTATGCGCAGACAACGTTTTCTTTAGATAAAAATGCCGATGAATTTGAAATAATATTGAAAGAACCGGATCAGACAACAATTAATTTGGAAACTGTAACATCCGGAAGTGCAATTGCGGTAGATTTTGGAAAAGGAATGTTGAAATATACGTATGGAACAGTGCCGGACGAGTTACAGGAAATTGGTTCTATTTCCTTTGAAAATCTGAAAATTCAACAAAATGGTTACGATTGGAACAGAGTAAGTCAGGAAACCGGCTGGGGCATTGTAGATATTCATTGGAATGATGAACTGTTTCATGAAGGAAGTAATACAGTAAAATTTGAAATATCGTTTGGTTATGCAAAAAATGATGGAACTATCGTAAAACAATCAAAGTCGGTTGAAATTACGGTGAATTTTACAGTACAATAAAAAGAATTTAGCATTAAATGAAGAGGGGCTGTCGTATGAACTTTAGTTTGTATGACAGCTTCATTTAGTTTATCAAGATCGACCATAAATATGGAAATATGGATTTATAAAAATTTAATTTGCTATCAGAATCAATATCTTTTACAATAAAATCACATACGTTCTTTTGGGGAGATTTTTTGACGGGGATTTTTATGTAAGAGGAGGTTTTATTTGAATACAGAGATAAAGAATGCCATACAGGCAGCTGATAGTGAGGCACAGTATGATGAAAGCGCAAAGCGTCTGTTAGCACAAAAGTATGTATTGGCTCACATTTTAGTTAGAACAGTGGAAGAATTTCAAGGGATGGAAATCGAAAAAGTAGTTTCCCTGATAGAAGGAGATCCATATATCAGCAAAATACCAGTTGCGTCCGGATTGACCAATAAGGACAGGAATGAGGAAGGGAAAAGGATTGTAGGACTAAATACAGAAGCCGGAGAAAGAAATGAAGGACTGGTTCGATTTGATATTATTTTTTATGTGCGAATGAGAAACGGGTTGGCGCAGATGATTATCAATGTGGAAGCTCAAAAAGATGAACCCGGCTCGTATCAGATTTTAAATCGGGCAATTTTTTATGTAAGCAGACTGATTTCGTCACAGAAGGAACGGGATTTTGTAAAATCGAATTATAATGATATAAAGACAGTCTATAGTATATGGGTTTGTATGAACATGCCGGAAAACAGTATGTGTCATATTCATTTAACAAGAGAAGATTTACTCGGAAAACATAATTGGAAAGGAAATTTGAATCTGGTAAATATTGTGATGATCGGCTTGACGAATGCGCTTCCGGAGAGTCATAATGAATATGTGCTGCATAGACTGTTATGTGCCATGTTTTCCAATGAATTATCACAACAGCAAAAAATGAAAATTATGGAACAGGAATATCATATTCCAATGGAACAAAATTTTAAGGAGGAAGTGAGTATTATGTGTAATTTGAGTCAGGGCATTAAAGAAGCCGGAATTGCCGAGGGACGAGAAGCCGGAATTGCCGAGGGACGGGAAGCCGGAATTGCCGAGGGCAAGCAAAGAGAAATTGAAAAAGTAATTTTAAATATGCATAAGAAAGGGTACTCGTTAGAACAGATTATGGATGCAACAGAATTGGAAGCAGCTGAATTAGAAACCATAATTGAAAAATTAAAATAAAGCATCGCAAAGACATTGGTAAAAGTGTTTACGGTAGTTGAAAGAATTATAAGCAAATACCTTATAAAAAAACGCATAAAACAGAATAAAGAATAAAAATGCAGGTATAATTGCATAAAATATCAAAAAAGGCGCAGTGATTTACAACATTGCACCTTTTTTGCGTTGTGCAAAATCTCTTTCATACAACGGAAATGTATGTGAAAAGTGTATAAAATGCATAAGAAAAACTTGGGATTCCCGTCAATTGAATAAACGGTTGCGCAAGTGGTATAGTGGACATATCAACAAAACAAACGGTTGCGCAACACGATAGGTCTGGTGATAAGGGAGAGGATATCAGAACTATCGTGTTTGTGTCCAAAGAGGGAGGATCATGTATGAAGGAGAAAAAACATTGGAACAGGAGAGTGCTCAGTTTTTTTCTGGCACTTGCTATGGTGATTACACAGCTTGGGGTGTGGAATGCCGGAAAGGAGAGCGTACAGGCAGCGGAGAATAGCAGTTTTACATTGTATTATTACAATGAAAGTCAGGAGCCGTTGTATGTGAATATATGGAGTTGGACTGGAATTTCATTTGCAGAAGATGTAGAAGTGACTTCTGAATTTGGATGGAATCATGATCTTGCCGTTATGAAAGCCGTTGATGGAAATGAAAACTGGTATAGTGTAACTATTAAAATTTTGGATGCAGAGGCAGATGATGGATTTACCATTTATCAGAATGGAACAGGAGATGACAATATACTGGTACAATATGACAGTCAGTATAATAACCAAAGCGATTATGCGAATTTTGTTTCTGGAACGGAGAGCGCTTATGCAGTAAAAGATGAAACCGTATATACAAATCTGTCAGAAGCTGGATTGAATATGGAAGATCAGGCAGATGATGATGACAATTCCACTGAATACAATCTGCAGATCACAGCAGATAACACTACAGTAGAAGCAGGTGATACAGTTAGTCTGACAGCCGTACTGAAAAAGGGACAGACCGAAATCACCGATTTAGAAGTAGCAGGGCTGCATCTGTACTGGTGGAATAATACAACAAACAGTTCCGGTGAATTTATAAATTATGATGAAAGTAATGGTTATTCACTCACCTTGCAGACAACTTTAGGAACGCTTGGAACCAACGAAATTCAGGCAAAACTTCAGGACGCAGAGTGGAAGGATATTGTGATAAAGAAAATAGAAATTACAGTGAACGAGGCATCCAACAGTGTAAAAGATGCACCGATCGATGTAACAAAAGTAAACAATTTGTCTTCTGATTTTATCATGGGAATGGATATCTCCTCCATGATCTCTGAATTACAGAGTGGTGTGGTATACCGTGACTATGACGGAAACGAACTGACAACGCTTGATGATATCTGCAGGTTTATCAAAGAGCAGGGCATCAATCACATTCGTGTCCGTGTATGGAATAACCCGTATGATGCCAATGGCAACGGCTATGGCGGAGGAAACAATGATGTGGCAAAAGCAAAGGAATTTGCAGATGCATGCCGCAATGCCGGATTGAAAATGTTAGTTGACTTCCACTGCTCCGATCTGTGGACAGATCCGGGCAAGCAGCAGGAACCGAAAGCATGGAAAGGTTACACCCTTGAACAGAAAAAAGAGGCATTAAATACTTATATCACAGAATCCTTAAATACCATTGATCCGTCAAAAGATGTTGTGGATATGGTGCAGGTTGGTAATGAGACAACGGGCGGATTTATCGGTGAGACAAATGTCAGCAATATGTGTGTATTATTTTCAGCGGGCGCAGCCGGTGTAGAAATGTACAATCCGGATGTCAAAGTCGTCATCCATGTGGAAAGCCCACATAAAGGAACCATGGTAACATGGGCAGGAAATCTGCAGGACAACAATGTTGATTATGATATTCTTGCCACCAGTTATTATCCATACTGGCACGGAACATTAGATAACTTAAAACAGCAGTTTGAAACAGTAAAGAATACATATCATAAAGATGTGATGGTAGCGGAAACCAGTTATGCTTATACGTTAGAAGACAGTGACGGACATGACAATACAGTGCGTGTTGGAAATAATGATAACGGAGCTGACACAACGGAGCCGTTTACCGAGCAGGGACAGGCAACTGCAATCCGCAATCTGATTAATACGGTAAATGAAGCTGGCGGACTGGGTGTATATTACTGGGAGCCGGCATGGCTGACCGTCGGAAATACCAAGGGACTTACCGGAGATGCATACAATGCACAGGTAAAGGAAAATCAGGAAAAGTGGGAAAAATACGGAAGCGGATGGGCTTCAAGTTATGCCAACGAATATGATTCGAAAGATGCAGGCAAATGGTATGGCGGTTCTGCAGTTGACAATGAAGCCATGTTTTACCCGGATGGCACGGCAACTCCTGCACTTCATGTATGGAATTATGTAAAAACGGGTGCTGTTTCGAATCTGGTAAGTGTAGAAGGATTTGATTCTGCACTGACACAGACGATTACTGCAGGCAGTGATTTTACACTTCCGGATTCCGTGGAAGTTACGTATTCCGATAGCAAAACACCGGTAGCAGAGGCGGTTACCTGGGATGAAGCATCTGTAAAAAAGGCGGATATGTCAAAGCCCGGAACTTATCAGGTTTCCGGTACAGTTTCTTTGAGCAAAGAAATTACAAGAGGTGCTTATAAAGGAAAAACCAGTGTAGATGTTACACTTACTTTACAGGTAAAATATGCAAATCTGATTACAAATAAAGAAGCGGTTGAATTTGACAGTGGAGAATACTTTACCGTAGACGGAACCACGTTCAAGGGAATTCCTTCCGCAGAGAATGCAAAGAGCGGAAAAAACAGTATGGGCTGGTACGGAGCATCCGCAGCAAATGGTTCTGTTACATATAAGAAAGCAATTACGCTGGAAAAAGGAACCTATACATTGGAAGCATATGCCCAGGGGGCACAGTCAGATGTAACCATGCAGATATTAAACGCAGAAGATGACAGTGTATTATTTACCGGCGAAGCCACAGCAATGACCGCATGGGGAGACTGGCATACACCGAAGGTAACTTTTACACTGGATAAGACAAAGAGCGTAAAACTTCGTGTATGTGTAGAACATGAGGATGGCGGATGGGGAGCAGTGGATGTGCTGTATCTGCATAAGGATGCATCATCTTCGGAAGGAAAGGATGATACAAATACTTCCGGCAGCTCATCCTCCGATAGCTCATCCTCCGGCAGCGCTGCAACCGTCACTCCATCTGATGATACAAAGAAGGATGACAAGCCAGAGCAGACAACCGAATCAAAGAACGTAACGGCAACGACTGCTTCCGGGGAGAAAGCAGAAGTAACGGTTACCGTGACAAAAGATACGGCTGGAAAAGTAACGGAAGCAAGTGCAGAAGTGACAGGTACCAAGGCAGAGATTTCTGCAGATATGGTGAGCAGGATCGTGGAAGCTGCCGGAACAGACCATGTGGCAATTACTGCAAATGTTACCGATAAAGAAGGAAATATCAGATATACAGTAACCGCAGATGCAAAAGACTTAACCGCAGGTAAAAAACTGAGTGTCGTTGTTGTGGATAAGAAAACCGGAGCGTATAAACTGGTGAATGCAAAGACGTATACCGTTGGAAAAGATGGCACATTACATGTGAATCTTGCCGCAGGTTCGGATTATCGGATGCTTTCTGCAGCAGAAATAAAAAATGTGGAAAAAGCGGTTTTAAAAACGGTTGCCGTAAAAAAGACGACAGCTTCCATCAAAGCGGGAAAGAATACAAAGATACAGTTAAGCAGTAAGCTTGATCTGGATAATGTAAAAAAGATTACATATACATCTGGTAAAAAGTCTGTTGCAGCAGTAGATAAAAACGGAAAGATTACAGCAAAGAAGAAGGGAACCGTCACGATCAAAGCAAAAGTAACACTGAAGAACGGAAAGACAAAGACAGTTTCCATGAAAATTAAAGTAAAATAACATTGTGAGGACAGTGGTTCTGTGATAAAATAAAAAAAGAAATTGTATTCTTTGAGACTTATCCGGGTATCTTAAAGGATAAGACAGGTGAAAAGGATTTGGGGATCAATTACAAAAGGAGATGGAATCATGTCAGCAACGGGGTTATTTATTTTTCTGATTGCGATTATCGGGATTGCGGTACTTGGGGCGTTGATCGCAGTGATTGCAGCAGTATCCGGGGCATCTGCAGCTATTTCGGATGAAGAGGATGGACTGGAGGAGAACGCATAAAGCAGTCAGAAAATAACGGACAGAGTACAGGAAAGAAAGACGTTCGGAAACGGATGTCTTTTTTTTGTTTCTAAAAAGAAAATAAAGCTTTCGGAAATCCTCTTGTAAAAAAGAACCGATTATCGGTATAATGAAAAAAAACAGGCGCTGGGAACTGTGTTCCACTTCCAATGCGTCTGCTTTATTCAGCAGAAGAAAAATTTACAGGAGGAAAACATGATTTCAAAGTACAGTGTGAAACGTCCTTATACCGTGCTTGTGGCAGTTGTGCTGGTCATCGTGCTCGGTGCGGTCTCGTTGTCAAAAATGACGACAGATCTGCTTCCGGATATGAGTTTTCAGTATGCGCTGGTTGTCACAACCGATATGGGAGCAAGTCCGGAACAGGTGGAAAGTGATGTGACAGCGCCGATTGAATCAGCGATGGCAACAACGTCCAACATTAAAAATATCAGTTCTGTTTCCTATAACAGTTATTCCGTCGTAACACTGGAATATGAGCAGAATGCAAATATGGATTCGGTGGTGATCGAAATCCAGCAGAGTCTTGACCAGGTATCCGGGCAATGGGATGATTCCATCGGAACACCTATGATTATGAAAGTCAATCCGGACATGATGCCGGTGCTGGCTGCAGCGGTGGATAAGGATGGCATGGATGCGAACGCACTTTCCGATTATGTGAAGAATGATCTTGCGCCGGCACTTGAAAGTCTGGAAGGAGTGGCTTCTGTCACTACGACCGGGCAGCTGGAAGAAAGCGTAGATGTAACACTCGATCAGGACAAGATAGACGCATTAAATAAAAAGATTCAGAAGAAGATTGATGAACAGTTTGAAAAGTCCCAGAAAAAAATTGATGCGGGGAAAAAGAAAGTAGAGAGTGGAAAGTCTTCCATCAGTCAGGGATCGGAGCAGTTAAACAGTGCGATTAATCAGACGATGGATCAGCAGAAGAAGCTCTACAAGACGGAACAGGATCTGAAAAAACAACTCGCAGAGTTAAAAAAACAGAAAGCTTCTTTGGAACAGATCCAGACCGGTATTCAGACCTTTATGAAGTCGGATGCCTATACCGGAATCGTGACGGTATTAAAAGATAACCCGCAGCTTGCAGAGAGCAGTGAGATGCAGGCACAGATCAAACAGGTTAATGCGGTTGTGAAAAAGCAGTTTTCGGCGTTGTCCTCGCTTGGAATCACAGTAAATACCTATGAGGATCTCCCGGCGGCATCCGCAGAAGTGGGAAAACTCCTGACCAAAGTCAATACAGGAATGAAAACCATTGAACGTGCACAGCAGAAGGTAGAGAGCGGAAAAGTCAGCCTGGCCTCGGCTTTGGATACGTTAAATGCCAATGCATCCATGACGGCACTTCAGGTCAGTGCTTCTTCTACCGAACTGGCCAATGCAGCCTCCTCCTTGGAGAGCGCACAGAGTAAACTGGATGAAGCCAAAGATACGGCACATGATTCCGCAGATCTGAATAAAGTGCTGAGCAAGGATACCATCACAAGCCTGCTTGCCGCGCAGAATTTTGATATGCCGGCGGGATATGCCATGGATGGGGATACTGAGTATCTGGTACGTGTGGGAGATGCCGTGCAGGATGTCAGCGAATTAAAAGACCTGCCGCTTGTGGATATGGGAATTGATGGAATTGATACAATCCGCCTTTCGGATGTGGCAGAAATCAAAGTGACGGATAATTCCGACGAGACGTATGCGGTGATTAATGGCAATCCGGGCATTATGCTTTCGATGGAAAAACAGACCGGATATTCTACCGGAGAAGTTACGAATCGTATTCTGGATAAATTCAAAGCGTTAGAAAAAGAAGATTCCAAGCTCCACCTGAATGTATTGATGAATCAGGGCGTATACATTGACATGATTGTAAACTCTGTAATGCAGAATATGATCTGGGGGGCAATCCTTGCTATTTTGGTATTGCTGCTGTTCCTGAAAGATATCAAACCGACAATCGTGATTGCATGTTCCATACCGCTTTCCGTTGTCGCTGCAATCGTGCTGATGTACTTTACCGGAATTACCTTAAATATTATTTCCATGTCCGGACTGATGCTTGGTATTGGTATGCTTGTGGACAACTCAATTGTTGTCATCGAAAATATTTATCGTCTGCGCGCAGAAGGCTATTCCATCCGGAAAGCAGCGGTAGAAGGATCAAAACAGGTGACGGGTGCGATCATTGCGTCAACGCTTACCACGATCAGCGTCTATGCGCCGATTATTTTTACAGAGGGAATTACCCGGCAGCTGTTTGTGGATCTTGCCCTGACGATTGCATATACCCTGGTAGCGAGTCTGGTCGTGGCATTGACGTTTGTCCCGGCGATGGCTTCTGTTACACTCAGAAAAACAAAAGATATCCGTCATCCGTGGTTCGATGCCGCCCGGGAATGGTATGGCAGAGTGCTGGAGTGGTGTCTGCGTTTCAAACCACTGGTACTGATTATTGCGGTGGTTCTTCTGATCGGAAGTGCAGCACTGTCACTTTCAAAAGGCTTAAACTTTATGGATATGGATATGGAGACAAATCAGCTTTCCGTCACGATTTCTGCAAAAGAGGGTGAGAAACTGACCTTTGAGGAATTAACACAGGCATCGGATGATGTGATTCAGAGAATCTCAAAAATCAAAGGAATCAAGACGGTCGGAGCGATGGCTGGTGGAGATTCCACGATGAATCTGATGGGTGGAGGAAATGACAGCGTCAGCATGTATATCCTGCTGGATGAGGACTCCAAAGTCAAAGCATCGGATGTGGAAGAAAAAATTGTCAGCAGGACGAAAGATCTGGACTGCAAAGTAGAAACCAACAGTTCTTCCATGGATTACAGCAGTTATTTCGGCAGCGGTCTTTCCGTCAGAATTAAAGGAAATGATATTGATACGCTGCAGAAGCTTGCCAAAGAAGTGGCAGATGTGATGAAGCAGACAAAGGGAACCGTGGATGTGGACGATGGTCTGGAAGATATGGAACCACAGCTTACCATTTCCGTGGATAAAGAAAAAGCTGCGGAATACGGATACACGGTTGCACAGGTATATCAGCTTGTCAGTGCGAAGATGGCAGACAGCAAGAGCGCAACCACGATTTCCACAGACATCAAAGATTATAAAGTCTATGTGCAGACACAGGAACAGACGGATACGAAACTGGACGATATCAGACAGATGACATTTACCCACACAGACAAAGACGGAAAAGAAAAAGAGATTCCTCTTACGAAAATCTGTGAGATGAAAGATACGACAACACTCAGCACCATGAAACGGGATGCACAGACACGTTATATTACGGTATCCTGTGGTGTGGATGAAGATCACAATGTCACACTGCTTGGCAATAAAATTCAAAAGAGCATGGATAAGCTGAATGTGCCGGAAGGCTATCATATCGAAATGACCGGAGAGGACGAGACAATCAGTGATTCCATGAGCCAGCTGGTTCTGATGATGATACTGGCAGTTATCTTTATTTATCTGATCATGGTGGTACAGTTCCAGTCACTCGTTTCTCCGTTTATCATTATGTTCTCGATTCCGCTTGCCTTCACCGGAGGATTTATTGCTCTGCTTCTGACAGGGCAGGAAGTCAATGTCCTTGCAATGCTTGGATTTATCATGCTGGCAGGTCTTATTGTAAACAACGGTATTGTACTGATTGATTATATCAATCAGGCAAGAAAAGCGGGTGTTTCTAAGCATGAGGCGATTATTTCATCCGGAAAGACCCGTGTTCGTCCGATTCTGATGACGGTACTGACCACAGTTCTTGCAATGCTGACTACGGCTCTTGGAATCGGTGACGGTTCCGACATGATGCGTCCGATGGCAATCACACTGATTGGAGGACTGGTTTATGGTACCGTTCTGACGCTGATTGTCATTCCATGTATCTACGATATGTTCCATCGGGAAAAGAACATGGTAGAAGAGGAATTATAGTGAATTTCACAGAAATCTTCTTGACAAAAAAGAGAGCCGCAAGTAAGATTAAATTATGTATAAAAAAGTGATGATGGAGAGGAGTACACATGGAATTCCTGAAAGAGAAGGATATTCATTGAAGTGGAGCATTGGCAGAGTTTTCGTGCAGAATGTTCCTGCAATGGCTGTAAGATATCCACAGGATGCAGTGTGGAAGGTAGCTCCGGAACTGGAAGGTTGAATGTGGTACATTGCCCTGTAGGCATTCCCGGATCGTCCCCGTTAAAGGACATGATGAGTATTACAAAGGTGGTACCGCGAGAGTTTTCGCCCTTTGTGCAGAAAAAGAAAAGGCTTTCTGTACAGAGGGCGTTTCATTTATATTAAGGAGGAACACATGAGCAAAGAATTAAGTAAAACATACGATCCGAAAGATATAGAGGATCGTCTCTATAAGAAGTGGGAGGACAATGGGTATTTTCATGCAGAAGTAGACCGCAGCAAGAAACCGTTTACCATTGTGATGCCACCGCCAAATATTACCGGTCAGCTTCACATGGGACATGCACTGGATAATACCATGCAGGATATCCTGATCCGCTATAAGAGAATGCAGGGATATAATGCACTGTGGCAGCCGGGTACGGATCACGCATCCATCGCTACAGAGGTAAAGGTGATCCAGAGTTTAAAAGAGCAGGGCATCAATAAGGCGGACCTGACCCGTGAAGAGTTCCTGGATAAGTGCTGGGAGTGGAGAAAAGAATACGGCGGACGTATAGTAAAGCAGCTGCGCAAACTTGGTTCTTCCGCAGACTGGCAGCGTGAGCGCTTTACGATGGATGAAGGATGTTCCCATGCGGTACAGGAAGTATTCACCAAGTTATATAAGAAGGGCTGGATTTATAAAGGTTCCCGTATTGTCAACTGGTGTCCGGTATGTAAGACTTCCATTTCCGATGCGGAAGTTGAGCATGAAGAGCAGGATGGATTTTTCTGGCATATCAATTATCCGGTTGTTGGAGAGGAAGGCCGCTTCGTAGAGATTGCCACCACACGTCCGGAGACACTGTTTGGTGATACTGCGGTGGCAGTAAACCCGGACGATGAGCGTTATAAAGATATTGTCGGAAAGACTTTAAAGCTTCCGATGACGGACCGCGAAATACCGGTGATCGCAGATGCTTATGTAGACAAGGAATTTGGAACCGGATGCGTAAAGATCACTCCGGCACATGACCCGAACGATTTTGAGGTTGGAAAGCGTCATAATCTGGAAGAAATTGTTGTCATCAACGACGATGCAACGATGAATGAAAAAGCCGGAAAATATGCCGGAATGGACCGCTACGAGTGCCGGAAAGCACTGGTGGATGATCTTAAGAAAGAGGGACTTCTGGTAAAAGTTGTTCCACATTCCCACAATGTCGGTGTGCATGACCGCTGTCATACAACGGTTGAGCCGATGATCAAGCAGCAGTGGTTTGTAAAGATGGATGAGATGATCAAGCCGGCTGTGGAAGGTGTGAAGAACGGAGATATCAAACTTCTTCCAAAGCGTATGGACAAGACCTACTTTAACTGGACCGACAACATCCGTGACTGGTGTATCAGCCGTCAGCTGTGGTGGGGACACCGCATTCCGGCATGGTACTGCGATGACTGTGGCGAGATGGTAGTATCCATCGAAAATCCTGGCAAGTGTCCGAAGTGCGGATGTACACATATGACACAGGATCCAGATACACTTGATACCTGGTTTTCCTCTGCATTATGGCCATTCTCTACACTTGGTTGGCCAAAGAAGACACCAGAGTACGAATATTTCTATCCGACAGACGTTCTTGTAACAGGATATGATATCATTTTCTTCTGGGTTATCCGTATGGTATTCTCAGGTATCGAGCAGACAGGAAAGGAGCCATTCCATACTGTATTGATTCATGGTCTTGTAAGAGACTCACAGGGCCGCAAGATGAGTAAATCACTTGGAAACGGAATTGATCCGCTTGAAGTTATTGACAAGTACGGCGCTGATGCACTTCGTATGACACTTATGACAGGAAATGCACCAGGAAACGATATGCGTTTCTACTATGAGCGTGTTGAGGCATCAAGAAACTTTGCAAACAAGATCTGGAATGCATCACGCTTTATCATGATGAACATGGAAAAGGCATCAACAGACAATGTTTCACTGGAAGATCTGACTATGGCAGATAAGTGGATTTTGACAAAGTGCAACAGTCTGATTGAGGAAGTAACAGAAAATCTTGACCGCTACGAGATGGGTATTGCTCTTCAGAAGGTATATGATTTCGTATGGGAAGAGTTCTGTGATTGGTACATTGAGATGGTTAAGCCACGTCTGTGGGATGATGGCAATAAGTCTCAGGCAGCTGCAATTTGGACCTTAAAGACTGTTCTGATTGAGTCCTTGAAACTTCTTCATCCATTTATTCCGTTTGTTACAGAAGAAATTTTCTGCAACCTGCAGGATGAGGAAGAAAGCATAATGGTATCTGCATGGCCGGTAAGCAAAAAAGAGTGGAACTTTGCAGAGGAAGAGGAAGCAGTAGAGATGATGAAGGAGGCAGTTCGTGCGATCCGTACAGTTCGTACTTCCATGAATGTATCGCCGAGCAAGAAGGCTACTGTATATGTTGTATCTGAGGATGCAAAGGTAAGAGAAATCTTTGAACATAATAAGATATTCTTTGCAACACTTGGTTATGCAAATGAGGTTCTGATTCAGTCTGATAAGGCAGGAATCGCTGAGGATGCCGTATCTGCTGTAACAGCACGCGCAACTATGTATATGCCATTTGCCGAGTTAGTTGATGTGGCAAAGGAGATTGAGCGTCTTGAAAAAGAAGAGAAAAAGCTCGAAGGCGAATTAAAGCGTTCTAACAGCATGCTGTCAAATGAACGTTTTATCAGCAAGGCACCGGCAGAAAAAATTGCCGAGGAAAAGGCTAAGCTTGAAAAGTATGAGGCAACTATGAAGCAGGTTCAGGAAAGATTGGCTGCTTTAAAGAAGTAAATCAAATACACTTAAAAGTTAAAAAAGCCATTCCCTTAGGCTTTTGCCTTGGGGATTGGCTTTTTGTGTGCTGTGCAGCATAGAAGAAAAATTATATTATTCTGAGATAGTATTATTTTTTTTACATAGTAGGCGATATAACGTCGGATTAATATCAAAGGCAGCGAGAAGCTCATTGATTTGTGCTTTGTTGTCAGCACAGTGTCCGTTATACACAGCGCGAATCAGCAGATTTTTCGGGGTATGCGCCATATCAATAAACTCTAAAATCTGGGTACGGTAGCCATTCGCCTCTAAGATCTGGGCGCGCAGTCCATCAGTAATAAGTGCAGCCATGCGCTCTTTTAGTATGCCATAATGAAGTACTGGGGAGAGCAGATCATTTTTCATCTGCTTATTTAATTCATGCTGGCAGCAAGGAACAGAGAGTATGACTTTT
>OHIN01001008.1_pt1 | contig 16184 bp, 15 predicted proteins | sample 1568261 | NCBI WGS metagenome assembly OHIN01 (sample SAMEA3879578, study PRJEB24766) | human gut metagenome | biome: human-associated habitat; feature: feces | place: USA | collected 1985/1987
GTTATAGTATGGGTAATGAAGTCTCTGTTCAGAGTTCTCTTTACCGATATCAATTTCTATTTTATCCTCATGAGCCAACCAACCGATAGCGGCTCCGAGTTCCATATCAGACAAATGACTTTCGGTTCTCAACTCTGTATAACTCCAATAATATCTGGTATTCAACAAATTCCATATTAGAGCTGCATTTTTTATTCATACACAAACGCCTTAATATTAAACAATAACTTTTGAGCTTTTCGGAAAAACATAACAGACAACTTGAATAACAAATTACTTTCTGCAGTATTTAAGAGATTGCAAAATAAAAAATATACCCAGCTATTCAACACCTCCACCAAGTGCATGATATAGAGAAATGACTGCCTGTATCTTTTCTATACGATCTTGTGCCAATGTCAAACGGGCATCAAGCAACGACTGTTGAGCGGTAAGCACTTCAAGATAAGTAGATGAAGTATAACGTACAAGTAGTTTTGTTTTTTCCGTTGCAGCCTCAAGATCTGCAATTTGTTCCTCATCAAAACGAATACGCCTGTCGGCAGTCTGCCATCCGGTAAGAGCATTATTTACCTCATTTCCCGCATCAAGTAACGATTGTTCAAACTGTAGAACGGCTTCCTGCTGACGCGCTTTGGCTACTTTCAGATTAGCCACGTTCGTCCCCTTATTAAACAATGGAGCGGTAAGCGAAGCTATAGCCGATGACAGCCATTTACCAGGATTAACGGTTACGCCGTTACCGTTGTTCGTCCAACCAAGTGTTCCTGAAAGTGTCAGACTTGGATAAAAAGCCGCACGGGCAGAATTGGTTGTATAAAAAGCTTCTGCAAGTGCAGCTTCCGCCTGTCGTACATCGGGACGATTGGATAAAAGCTGAAGAGAAATCCCCACCGAAATATCGTCAGAAAAATGCTGACTACTCAGTGTTCCTCGTTCAATCGTATGAGCCGGTTCTTTCAGCAAAACAGAAAGAGCATTTTCTGTTTCACTGATACTTTTACGAATGGTCTGTATAGAAGCCTCAAGTGCACTCCGGTTTGCCCGCGCCTGATGGACAGCTACATCATTTGACTTTCCCGCTTGTGCGAGTGCTTCCAATGTAGCAATCGTCTCAGTCCAGTTAGCCAGTGTTTCATTGGATATATCAAGTTGTTCGTCAAGCATTAACAGTGTATAATAGCTTTCGGCAATAGTTGCCACCAGCTGTGTCTGTACCGCTTGTACATAGGCCCGACTCTGTTCGAAAGAGGCAAGAGCCGCACGTTTGGTATTGGTCACACGCCCGAAGATGTCCAGTTCCCATGAAGCGGTTACCCCAATATCATAGACATTCTTAGTCTCACCGTTGTAACGGCTGATGCTTCCCTGTGGTGTCAAGCTGATTGATGGCAGATAGGACAAGCGGGCATTCTGCAATACGGCATGTGCCTCTTCTACCTGTAACCGTGCTATATCAAGGTCGGTATTGCGCTGCAAGCCAATGGTTATAAGCGTTTGCAAGCATGAATCAGTAAATAATTCACGCCACGGTTTTGAAGCAATTGTAGAGCTGTCCGTCTGCACTACTACTGACCGATAAAGACTGTCGGTACAGATATCCAACTCTGGCCGCGAATAACGGGTATACAGTCCGCACCCATTCAGAATGGAAGCAGCGAGAAATAAAAACAAATAATAATGTATGTGCTTCATATTGTCTCTATTTTATTCTGTTTATTTTTTTCTTCGGTTGGAAATACTCCTGCAAATATTGAAAGACAATGAACAATGATGGAACCATAAAAAGTAACCCAATCGTCCCGAACAACATGCCGCCTACAGTGCTCACGCCAACAGAAATATTACCGTTAGCACCTACCCCGTGTGCAAACATCAGTGGTAACATGCCAAAAATCATTGTCATGGAAGTCATCAGAATAGGACGTAAACGTGCTTTGGCAGCCGACATGGCAGCGGAAGTAATATTCATACCTTGACGACGGCGATCGGAAGCATATTCTGTCAGCAGGATGGCAGTCTTGGCCAGCAAACCTATAAGCATGATAAGCCCTGTCTGCATATAGATGTTGTTTTCCAATCCCCAGAATTTAGCGAAAAGGAAACTGCCCATAAGCCCGAACGGAACAGACAAAATAACGGCAAACGGAATCATCAGGCTTTCATAGAGGGCACATAAAATAAGGTAGATAAAAACAATACAAACAATAAATACCAATGTAGTGGTATTGCCTGTCGAAGCCTCCTCACGTGACATTCCTCCAAACTCATAGCCATACCCTTCAGGCAGCGTTGTCTTGGCAACTTCCTCAATTGCTTTCAGAGCCTGACCTGAACTGTATCCGTCAGCCGGTGTACCGGAAACACTGATGGCGGAAAAAAGATTAAATCGCGACAAACTTTCGGAACCATACACTCTTGTAAGCGTAAGATATTGAGCTATCGGTGACATCACCCCGCTGCCATTGCGTACAAAAATATTATTCAGAGCTTCCGTATCGAGACGATATTCCGGAGCAGCCTGCACCATGACACGATACAGTTTTGTGAAACGGTTCAGGTTGCTGGAAAAACTTCCTCCCACATATCCAGCCAACGTGCTGAGTACATCTGCCGGTGATATGTCATTACGTTTGCATAAGGCTGCATCCACTTCTACCAGATATTGTGGATATTTGGTATCGAAGGTCGTATAAGCGCGAGAAATTTCCGGACGCTTATTCATGGCTTCAATAAAATTGTTGGTATATTGCAGTAAGTCGTCTATACTGCCCCCTCTTTTATCCTGAACATAGAGATCGAACCCGTTGCTCATTCCGTAACCTGAAATCATCGGACTGGTAGAAACGCGGATTGTGGCAGCCTTGATACTATCCGTACGGTGATAGATTTCATTCTTTACAGAATTCACATCGTCACCTTTTTTCCTACGCTCGCTCCAATTTTTCAAACGGATAGTGAACGAACCGGCAGATGCCGACTGGTTATGAACGGCATCTTTTCCCGTTACACGCGAATAGATCTTAATCTGCGGTATATCCCGTATAACTCTCTCCACCTCGTCCATTACACGCCCCGTTTCTTCCAGATTGGTACCGGGTGCAGTCTGTACATTGATGTTGATGGTTCCCATATCTTCCTGCGGTACAAGTCCGGTCTTTGTAGTGCTCATTAACACCAGAAGTGCAATGACAGCTATAGCTATGCTCCCCACAGCAAATTTCTTATGATGAAAAAGAAACGATACACCTGTCATATATTTCTGCTGCAGATGCCGGAAAGAGGTATCAAAGGCATAATGGAAACGGTCTGAAAATCCTAACTTTTCACCTTGGGCCACATTGGCACGAGGACGCATGATAAGCGCACAAAGTGCCGGACTTAATGTCATGGCATTAAGCAGCGAAATAGCTACAGCTACCGCCATCGTCAAACCAAATTGCGTATAGAAAGTACCGGTAGTTCCGCCCATAAAACTCACTGGAATAAATACAGCCATGAACACGATGGTCGTTGTCATCAACGCTGAAGACAATCCGCTCATTGCGTCGACTGTAGCTGTATAGGCAGATGTATACCCTTCTTCAAAACGAGCCTGCACAGCCTCGACAACCACTATACTGTCATCAACCACGGTACCGATAACGAGAACCAGAGCAAAAAGTGTCAATAGATTCAGGCTGAACCCGACAATATAAAGGAAAGCAAATGTGCCTATGAGTGATACGACAATAGCCAGCGAGGGAATCAGCGTAGCACGGAAATCATGCAAGAAGAAATAAACTACCAATATTACGAGCAGTATAGCCACAAATAATGTCTCCACCACATTGGCAATGGAAGCATCCAGAAAGTCCTTGGTACTCGTTATATCAGCCAATACCATACCTTTGGGCAACGATGCGGATATGTCAGCCGTTACTTTATCCATTTCTTTAATAATCTCGTTCGCATTCGAACCGGAAGTCTGAGCTGTCATACAGTTAGCTCCCGGATGTCCGTTTGTCTCACTGAGCATAGCATAATTTTCGGCACCCATCTCTATACGGGCCACATCCTTCAAGCGCAACACATCACCACTGGGTAAAGACTTGATAACCATATTACCAAAGTCTTCTTCTTCCTCATAACGCCCCCGATATTTCAGAACATACTGAAACGTATTGGCCGATTCCGCACCTAGTGTGCCTGTAGGAGACTCCACATTCTGTTCGTTCAATACCGTTTCAATATCAGAGGGCATCAGTCCATACTGGGCCATACGTTGCGGATCAAGCCAGATTCGCATTGAATAACTGGCTCCCCAGATATTGACATCGCCCACACCGGCAATACGCGAAAGACGCGGTTCTATATTGATTTTCATATAGTTTGTCAGAAAATTTGCATCAAAAGAATCATCTGGCGAATAAAGCGAGATGGCTTTCAGGGAGTTGCTCTGCCTCTTGCGTACGGTTACGCCTGACTTCGTAACCTCGGCCGGCAACAATCCCTGCGCCGAAGCAACACGGTTCTGCACATTCACTACCGACATATCTGGATCTGTGCCCTGCTTGAAGTAGACATTGATGGAAGCTGAGCCTGTATTGGTTGCAGTAGAAGTCATATACATCATGTTTTCCACACCATTCAACTCCTCTTCCAGCGGGGTAATGACACTCTTCATCACTGTTTCCGCATTGGCTCCGGTATATGTAGCAGATACGTTTACTGTTGGCGGAGCAATGTCAGGAAACTGTTCTATAGGAAGCTGGCTCAAGCCGATAAGTCCTACGATAACTATGGCAACGGAAATTACACCCGATAATATCGGGCGGTCTATAAAGGTTTTGACAGTCATGACTTACTCCTTTCCTTGCTTGATATTTACATTTACACCTTCCTTCACCAATCCTGCACCTTCGGCTATAATCACGTCGCCCGGCTGTAAGCCTTCCTCTACCACATATTCCGTACCATTATTCAGGCGATAAAGCGTAACCGGAGCAGACTGAGCCTTACCGTTCACCACTTTATAAACAAATGTCTTGTTCTGTAACTCGTAAGTGGCACTCTGCGGAATAACAACAGCCTGTGCCAACGTAGTAGGTACCATAACCGTTGCACTGCCTCCACTACGCAGCAATCCCCTATCATTAGGAAAATCTGCACGCAATACTACTGTTCCTGTACCAGTAGTGACAATGCCGCTCACGGCTGAAATGTGCCCCTTTTCGCCATACATCTTACCTCCGGCCATCTGTAACTCTACATTATCCATTCTCTTCATAAACTCATCCAATGAACCATACTGTTCTATCAATGATGTTATTTGACTCTCATTCAACGAGAAATAAGCATACACATTACTATCATCCGATAATGTTACAAGCGGTTCACTGATACTGCTGCTCACCAACGCTCCTACACGATAGGCAATCATGCTAGCGACACCGTCAACCGGACTTTTCACTTCTGTATACGAAAGATTATTGCGGGCACTCATTTCCTGTGCCTGCGCCTGCGCCAATGCAGCCTCTGCAACAGCCAATTCGTTTCTGGCGGTATTGAGGTCGTAGTCCTGTACTACGTTCTTTTCCCGTAACACTTCAGTACTCTTAAGATTAAGTTTTGCGGTAGCTAGATTCGCCTCTGCGCTTTTCACATTAGCTGTAGCCTCGGCCAATGCCGCCTGATAAGGCACCTGGTCAATGACAAACAAAACCTGTCCTTTCCGTACTTTCTGCCCTTCATCTATACAGATACGTGTAATAAGCCCGCTTACCTGCGGACGAACCTCAACCACTTGTTGCCCATCCAGTCGGGCACTATACCCCTGCATTAACGTTCGGTTTTCCAGTTTCACGGTCAGAGTCTTGTAATCGGACGTCTCTTCTTCCACCGTCCTACTCTTGCAGGAAGCTATCGACAAACCTGCAAGAACAATCAACAAAGTTTTATAATTCATAATGTTCAAACTATGGTTTAATTCTGTTTTCGTTGTCACAAAAATAGCCACCTGTCATAAGAGAAATCTGTCTTGTCGCACGAACGGGGGGTCAACAACCGATTTTTGGTGGTGAACGAATGGAACGGAATTTTGTTTTCAGAATAAAAGAGCGTAATTTTGCACTATCCAGTCAATGAGACAGATACAAGAATTTTATATTTTGCATTTATGAAAAAGAGAACAATTATCACAATGGTTCTGGCAGGAATCCTCGGCTTGGTACAAGCCCAAAACAACTCCATAAGTGACAAACACTTGCAGTCTGTAACAGCGATAAGTCGCGTATTAGGAGACGGTAGAAAAGTTGAAACCGTTGTACTTCAATACGACACACCTATTAGCAACCAAAGTCTTTCTGCCGAAAGTTATCGTGTAGAAGATAAGGAGGTGACACGCATATATGCCAACAATGTTCCCGAACGAGCGCAACAAGGAGCAGACGGACAGTATGTCATCATTGAAGTAAAGGCAGAAGTAGATTTGAATGCTCAGCCTCAAATGCCTACCGAGGCTGACAAAGAAAAGAAACAGGAACGCGATCGCATGCAGGGAGGTCCGGGATTACGTGCAGGATGGAGCACTGGGGGAAATGACAAATATCCCGGTAATGCCGTAGTAACGCAAATCGCCGATATAAAAACCAGTGCAGGAAAAACCTACAAGGCAAACACCTTGCCGATAGAAAGTACTTCCGAGAAATGCCTCGTTGCAGATGATTTCAGACAAGAAGAATTTATAAGTCCGTACACCGGACAAGTATTACCTTATAATATATACTTGCCGGAAGACTATAATCCGGCTGAACAATATCCTCTGGTACTCTTCATCCACGATGCGGGAGTGGCCAGCGGAGACGTCACGCACACACTTTATCAGGGGAACGGTGCGACTTCGTGGGCAGAGCCGGAAGCACAAGCACGTCATAAGTACATCGTTGTTGCCCCTGAGTATCCGGTCATTACGGTAGATGATAACTGGAACTACAGCCACCACCTTGATGCTACCATTGCTTTATTAAAAGAGCTCCAGACTAAATATTCCATTGACCCGAAACGCATTTATACCACAGGCCAGTCAATGGGATGCATGTCATCCATTGTGTTGATGTTAAAAGAGCCGGATCTGTTTGCCGGTGCACTACTTGTAGCAGGAAAATGGAATCCTTCCCTAATGGGACCGTTGGACAAACAGAACATCTGGATCATTTCATGCGAAGGCGATACTTCGTCCAATTCATTACAAGGACAAGCCGTAGAATTGTGGCGTAGTCAAGGGAGCAAGGTAACAGAAGCAACATGGGATATGACGTTGCCCAAGGAACAACTCTCCAAGGAAGCAAACAAAATGCGTGCTGAAGGCAACCATCTGCTGTTTACCCATCTTACAGGCGGCAATCATCGCGCCACATGGTTCGTGGCATACGGCATAGAAGGTGTGCAGGATTGGCTGTTTGAGCAACATAAATAATAAGCATCTCTTTTTCAAGGAAAAAACAGTTTATAAAAATGAAAGTCTGATGAAAAATGCAACGCTTTACATCGATCTGGCATTCTGCTTCATCCTATTGCCATTGGTAATATACGCATTCCCGGTGGAAAGATGGTGGGGCACATATCCTTTATTTTTCTGTTCGTTTGTCGGATGGCTGTATGTTACCTATTTTTTATACAAATACTTCATTATTCCCAGGCTGTTTCTGAAAGGCAAAAAGCGTGTGGTAGTACTGATAACGGTGCTACTCTCGCTGTCTGTCACCTTTTTTTTTTCAGCCTACGAAATAACATCACCACTTTACCACATCCATCATCAGCAACAACGTGAGATTTCTCCGTATCCCAATTGGGGAATCAGGCAGAACCAACAGGCGATATGGCTACATTACATTCTGGTTGTCATTTTTTGTTTTGCTGTAGGAATGCTAAAAGAAGTATACAGACAAAAGCTGGCGCGGGCAGAAATGGAATATGAGCGTAACAGGGCGGAACTCGCACTCTATAAAGCACAGATAAATCCGCATTTCCTCTTCAATACGCTCAACACGCTCTACGGATTGCTTATTACCCAGTCTGACAAGACAGAGGTAACTCTTGAACGTTTTATCAACCTGACCAAGTATATGTACAACAATGCCAACCGGGAATTTATCCCTCTGGCGGAAGAAGTGGATTATATCGGACAATACATAGCTCTTCAGAAACTGCGATTGAATGAACTAGCAGACGTCCGTTTTACACACGATGTGGAGAGGGAAGAAATTCCTATTCCCCCTATGATGCTTATTACATTCGTGGAAAATGCGTTTAAATACGGAATATCTTCCAACGATCCTTGCTTTATACATATCCGGCTTAGCCAACAGGCTGATAAACTATATTTTGAAGTAATGAACTCTACATTCGACCGTGAAGTGAAAAGTTCCGGACGAATGGGTATAAAGAACTGCCGTCGCAGGCTTGAATTATTGTATCCCGACCGCCACCGTTTAGACATTGAACAGGGAAATGAAGGGATATTCCGTATCCGACTTGAAATAAAACTGGAAGAAACAGCATGAAAGTAATAGCTATAGATGACGAACCCATTGCACTGAATATCATAGAACGGTATTGTGAACGTCGTGGAGGTATAGTGCTGGAAACATATAGCAAGCCACGCATGGGAATGCAACGTATCCGTGAATGGTTGCCCGACATCGTACTGCTCGACATTGAGATGAACGGTACGTCCGGCATTGAACTGGCCAGGCAGCTTCCTTCATCTTGCTGCCTGATATTCACCACCGCATACGCACACTATGCATTGGATGGCTTTGAAGTAAATGCTGTGGATTTCCTACACAAGCCATACTTCTACGAACGTTTCGACCGCGCCATGCAAAAGGCAGAACAATGGTTACGTATGAACGATTTGCTCCGCACATCCGAATCTGCCACACGTCAATTCATATTAAAGTCGGAATATAAGAATGTAACCGTTTCTATAGATACGATTCTGTACATTGAATCTATAGACAATTACGTCAAGGTACATCTTGCAGATGATACGTCCGTGCTCTCCAAAATGCCTCTGCGTACAATTGAAGAACAATTACCGCAAGGAGAATTTATCCGAATCCATCGCTCGTTCTTAGTATCCCGTTGCCGCATTTCACGTTTCTCGCGGTCTGAAATTACACTGACTAAAGATGAAAAGGTACTTCCAATCGGTAAGAAATATCTGGATGATGTAATTCAACAGCTAAAAGATTGCTAACAACAAACTGCCTTTTCTTTCATCTTCTTTTTGATAATCTTATTCCAATAGATAAATGTTATAAATGCCAGTACGGCTCCTGCATAGCCTATGTCCGACATAGAAAAGTGTGTACATACCTGACCACCTATATAAGTACCGCATGCTATTCCCCAATTAAAAATACCGGAAAATATTGACATCGATACGGATGTAGCTTCGACTGGTGAGTTGTTTATTGTTTCAGCCTGCAATACCACGTTAGAGGCTGTAAATACCATTCCCCACAAGGCACACAACAGGATAATGGTTAAACAGCAACATGCAGCGGCTTGAAGTAGCATAAGACAACCAAAGATACCCAAAAGTACAAAGTCTGTGAACTTGTAAGGATTCTTATTATAAAATCTGGAAAAAGCAAGACTACCTAATATACCCATGGCGTCAAATATTACCAATGTGACCGTAATCCAGTTATCCTGTAGTCCTGCAACCTGTTTAAAAAATGGCTCTATGTAACTATATCCTGTGTAATATGAGGTAGCGATAGCAAATGAAATAATAAAAAAATCCAACAAGATGGACTTTCTAAAAAGGAACGGTAGCTTTTGCAATGAAAAAGTTCCGCGACTCGGTACTTTCGGAAGCATCAACATAAGGTAAATCATGAGGACAAAAGCAAATATTCCTATGCAAAGAAATGTCATCCGTCTTGCCTGTGATTATTTTAATTCTCGTTTTCTTGAATAGTTTGTTGCAATTGAAATTTTATCTTTTCTTCCTTTCGTAAATCAAATCGTATAATGAAAAATAAAATTAATATTATAAAAACACAATACCCACCATTAGAATAAATGACTGCTTTCATTATTCGGAACAAGTGCATCTCTTTCGTTTCAAACAGTACTCGTAAAGAATCAATTTGATCCGGACATAGAAAATTATCATACCTGGATTTTATTTCAAGCAGAATACTATCTGTTTTAAGACGTTGATGATGGTATCTGTTATAATCAGATTCATCCCATGCTATAACCGATTCTCCTAAAGTTGCCAACTTGGTAATATATAAATGAGCTTTATAGATAGTTTCACGGGTATAATTCGTTTCATTTATAACACCTTCAAATCTTTGAAAGCGGAAACGTTCCTTGACCATAACAACTGTCAGAAATAGAGCTATAGCTATTATGATAATATAGCCTAGAAAAATCTTTTTACTTAACAATGTACTGATATGATTTATCCTTTACAACATAAATACTTATTTCATACAACAACCAAATTGGCAATGTAACCAACATAAGTGTGAATATATACGATGAGGGCATTATGATAACGGCAATTATAAAAACAGCCACAATTGTATGTTTTATGTCACAACATATAAATATAAAATCCAAGTATCGTATTTACAACAGATTATTACTCAATATTTTATAAGCAATAAGTCAGAAATATGGTCGTTGCCTTTAATCGTACATTCTAAGGGGGTGAAGATTTAATACTTTTATTGATTATTAACTTTATTTTATATCAAATATGGGCAGAGAATTCTCTTTTTTGCACAATTATGATATTCCACTCTATTTTTAGCTCGTTTTCTAAATCCATGCAAACATAGGTAAGGTTTATGGAATATAAATATGAAAATGCAGATTAGCGTGACATAATTTGAAAATTGGGCAATCAGTGAAAAGTTAGGTTAATGACAGGAAATCTTTTCAATTCAGATAAGTAAATTCTGAACATGGAGCATCCGGAAAGTTTGTGTCTCATACTGACTTAAATTACTTTCTTCTCCAATTGACATTCATTATTTTTTGTTGGCTCTTCTTCTGTCTTTTATAATCGCATCCTTATTTTCCAATGCCCATCCAATCAGAGTATTAATATGTGGAAGTAAAGAACGTGTCCTTTCGGTCAATGCATATTCAACCCTTGGAGGGACTTCGGGATACACTGTTCGGGTAACATACCCGTCATCTTCCAATGTCCTCAAAGTTACAGTCAGTATTTTTTGAGATATGTCTGGAATTTCACGCTGCAATTCTTTGAACCGAATTGTTTTCATACCAGCCTTATTCAGTGTATATATAACCAAAAGTGACCATTTGTCACAAAGTTTTGCCATGATATTCCGTATCGGACAATTCGGGAACAGCGCATCTTCTATTGTTGTTATATCCATAAAATGATGTATTTCAATTAACTCTACAAAGAGTAAGCAAATTCCTTTCAAATAGCAAGAAACTTTTTTAAAAATATTTTTGTTTGTAAATGGCTCATAATCAGCATGGTTACCTTTACGTAAGTATCTGATGTTCAAGTACCTACTTGCTGGAATAAATAACTCTTTCTAATTTGCAGCGCAAAAGAAATAAAGGCGCTTTTAGTAAGTAATAAACTTTTTAATACATTAAGTCATGAAGAATGTAACATTGATTGGAGCGAGCGGATTTGTAGGAACTGCCATCCTGAAAGAAGCCCTGCTACGTGGACACAAAGTGACGGTCGTTGCACCAAACCCTGAGAAAATTACCATCAAGGACAAAACCTTACTGTCGTGAAGGGTGATGCCACTAATCCGGATGTCCTAGCAGAAGTAGCCAAAGGAAAAGACGCTGTTATTAGCGCTTACAACCCTGGGTGGACAAATCCATGTCAATATGAAGAAACATTGGAGAATTATCCGAAAATTGTAGAGGGTACCAAAAAGGCCGGCGTACGCCGGCTGCTCATTGTGGGTGGCGCAGGGACGTTGTTTGTGGAACCGGGAGTACGCCTTGTCGATGCCGGAACGCTGCCCGATACCTGGCTGCCTGGCGTGAAGTCCATGGGCGAGTTCTACCTGAATTACCTGATGAAGGAAGACGGTGTGGACTGGATATTCTACTCTCCTGCCGGTAACCTTGGCGACATGGGACAGAACGGTCCCGGCAAACGCACAGGCAAGTTCCGTCTAGGTAAGGACGATATGATTTTCGATGCGGAAGGCAACAGTTTCATCTCGGTAGAAGATTATGCCTATGCCATGATTGACGAATTGGAACAGGAAAACCACCACAAGGAGCGGTTTACTATTGGCTATTAAAAAATCTCAACAAGAATATCCACACCTGCTTGGTATTTTTGACTTAGCGGGTGTGGCATTACTAATAATTGAATTAAGAAATAAGAGATGCGAAAAGGAGCATTGTTACTCATTCTTGGCAATTTGGCAAGCTTCGGGCCGTTTGTCACCGACCTCTACTTGCCTTGCCTGCCTAAACTGACTGAATTTTATTCTACCTCAGCTTCCTATGTTCAGATGAGCCTGACGGCAAGTATGATAGGCCTAGCTGTAGGGCAACTGCTTATCGGACCGATATCGGACAAATATGGCCGCTGTCGTCCATTGCTTTGGTGCTTGGCCTGCTTTGTCCTTGCCACGCTAGGCTGCATTGTATCACCGAATGTGCATGGATTTGTCTGCTGCCGGCTTTTGCAGGGACTGACGGGAGCCAGTGGACTGGTCATTTCCAAAGCGATGATTGCCGACATCTATACTGGTAGGGAATTGGGGCGTTTTTTTGCTGCAATCACCACCATTCAGTTTGTATCTCCCATCATTGCACCAGTGCTTGGCGGTGTGATATTCAACCTCACGTCGTGGCAAGGAGTCTTCATCGTATTGGGACTATGGGGGTTGCTGTTGTTATATGCCTGCACGCGGCTGCAAGAAACGCTTTCCGTGGAAAAACGTTTGCAGTTACCCGTACACAAGTCGCTGAAGGCTTTCCTACCTGTGATGTGCAACCGCCAGTTTATGGTTATGAACCTTTTTCAGGCATTTGTTGGTATAGTGTTCTTTTCCTACATATCGGCATCGCCTTTTCTGTTTCAGCAACATTTTGGGCTATCCCCGATGGATTATAGCATGTTTTTTGCATTCAATGCGATGGGACTGATTGTAGGCAGTGTATTTGTAATCAGACTAAAACGTCAGCAATCCGCCTTGATACCCGGTAGCCTGTTCCTTTTGCTTACATGTGTCTTGACCACGTGTGCGTTACTGACCGAATGGCCTTTCAAGATGTTTGAAATAGTCTTGTTCCTCATGATATTCTCCTGCGGCGTTCTGATACCCGTAGGGAATACACTGGCTCTTGAATCTGCACGGGAAAACCGAGGAAGTGCCGCGGCATTGCTTGGTGCTGCTGCCTTTCTGGTAGGTGGAATTGTCGCCCCGTTGGTGGGACTTGGCAATATGCTGCACTCTACTCTTATCCTGTTTATAACAGGGGCGGTTATAACCATGCTTCTATGCCTGTATGCTCGGAAGCGATTGAATACAAACGCTGGCATTCATTAATATGTATAACCCAATTAAATTTATCAGCAATGAAAAATTTCAATCTTCATGCCTACTCCACCAACGATGTGATCCGTTGAAGCGCGCATAGCCGACACTACCTCAGCGGTACAAGTAACGATTCCTTGGTGATGCCTACAGGTATGCTTAGTTTTGTCGAAGGGCCAATCTACGGAGGCATGAAGAAGGAATTTGCTCAACAATTCGGAGATACCATCGTACCCATGCCAATAAACGAGACCGTAGAAGTTGAGTTTGGTAGCACCCCCGTTTATGCCGGTGTCAGTTTCTCGTTCATCAAGGGGGTGGTCAATGATTTTCCGGCTGCAAGCATACTGATTGGCGGCAAAGCTTATATACGCACTGGACTCCGGTAAAGGCACATGTCAGCCATGTACAGATATCTTCTTCGGCTGAAATTGCTGAAACTGAAAAGTCTCTTTCTTCGGGTGCGGAACTGTTCTTCGGTGGACATGGCGGCGCAGCAACGCGTGATGCGGTGGAGTTTAGAATTGCCTATTTGATAAAAATGAAAGAAATATTGGCAGCAAACAAATCTTCTCAGGATTTTGTGGATGCAATGAAAAAAGCTTATCCCGGTTTGCCCAGAGAAGCCAGACTGGAAGATTTTGGAAAAGTATTATACAAATAAGGTATAACTGTGAATATGGTTCTTCGGACGGTATTCTGGTAGCAATGCGTCCGAAAGCTCTTCAATAAACATAAGGAGAATATTTGTCATGAAAAAAGCACTTGACTTTTTAAGCAAGCATAAGGATGTAGCATTTGCTACCGTAGAACAGAACAAACCCAAAATCCGGGTGTTCCAAATCATGAAGCAGGAAGGGCATACCCTGTATTTTGCAACTTCTCCGCACAAAGAAGTGTATCGGCAACTGCAAGAAAACCCCAATATAGAGTTGCTTGCCATGAATGGGAACATATCTGTACGGGTGACCGGGTGTGCCATGTTTGATGTCCCTGATGGATTGGCCCGTGAAATTTATACGGGCAATCCTGTTTTGCCCCGTCTGTACAAGCAATATACGGATTTGGTTTATTTTCGTTTGCCTATCACCAGATTGGACTATTATGATTTGACTCCAACACCTCCCACTTTTGAGCATTATGAATACGAAAGCTAGGATTGATAATCTGCGGTTCATACTTCGCACGTTACTCGCTGAGCGGAAAGAATATGTCGGATGTCAGATGCCCGATACACTGGAAAAGCAACAGTCCATGATGCGGGCTTTGCTGAACGTGCGCTCTCCGCAGCCTATAAACCCAGAGTTACTGCAAGCCCAAGATACCGAATTAAGGCTACAACTTGCGGACAAAGGTATTATAGCCTTATCGGACATACCGACGTGTCATTCAGACAGCAGACTTCGGATATGGCAGGACGATATTACGAGACTGCAAGTGGATGCAATCGTCAATGCAGCCAACAACAACTTATTGGGTTGCTTCGTCCCTCTACACTGTTGTATCGACAATGCCATCCATTCAGCGGCAGGTGTACAGTTACGCTTGGAGTGCGACAGACTGATGCAGAAGCAGGGACATCCGGAGCCCACTGGCTGCGCCAAGATAACAAAAGGATACAATCTTCCGGCACGGTACGTGCTGCATACGGTAGGTCCGATAGTTGGTAATGCTCAGCCTACATTAAAACAGGAACAGCAATTGGCAGACTGTTACCGTTCCTGTCTCTCATTGGCAAGCGCACATGGATTGTCAAGTATTGCTTTTTGTTGCATATCCACTGGAGAATTTGGATTTCCACAAGAGCAGGCGGCGCAAATAGCGGTAGAAACAGTGATAAACTGTCTTAAAACGACATCACATATTCAAACGGTTGTTTTCAATGTATTCAAAGATGAGGATTTATCCATTTATAGAGAACTTTTGCCATAAGGCAATTTCCGAAGACAATTATGAAAGCAGATTGCAAAAACTGCGTAATATCCTTGATCATGCAGATTATGTGGTCATTGGTGCAGGAGCCGGACTTTCGGATGCGGCAGGTATCGCATACAGCGGAAAGCGTTTCACGGACAACTTCACGGACTTCAGTACAAGATATGGTCTGACAGACATGTATTCTTCCGCATTTTATCCATTCAAGACGGAGGAGGAACGATGGGCTTATTGGGCAAGGCACATTCTTATGAAGCGTTACGATATGCCTGCTACAGAATTATATCGCCTACTATTCAATGTCATAAAGGATAAAAATTATTTCGTGATAACCTCCAATGTGGACGGGCAGTTTGAAAAATCGGGATTCGAATGCAAACGGATTTTTGCCGTACAGGGAGATTACGCTTACCTGCAATGTGCCAATGGATGCCATGACAAGCTTTATTACAATGAAGACCTTGTCAGGGAGATGGCACGACAGACAAAGGATTGTCGCATTCCCTCCGGGCTTGTTCCCCGTTGTCCGGTATGCGGTGGGAAAATGGATGTGCATGTACGGAAAGACCGTTATTTTGTGCAGGATAACCAATGGTACGCAAGCTATGGACGCTATCAGGACTATATGGAAAAGGCATGCGATGGCAATACGCTTCTGTTGGAACTCGGCGTAGGTTTCAATACTCC
>OHIN01001011.1_pt1 | contig 16146 bp, 10 predicted proteins | sample 1568261 | NCBI WGS metagenome assembly OHIN01 (sample SAMEA3879578, study PRJEB24766) | human gut metagenome | biome: human-associated habitat; feature: feces | place: USA | collected 1985/1987
GTCCAAATGAGTGAAGGGGTTCATTCCGGATAGCAAAAACGGAAGCCTTTTCGCTTGAAAATTGAATAAGTCATTCACTAAGACTTTATTTCTGATGATAGCCACTTTAGCAGGTACGCCGTGATTTCTGTATTTCAGAATAGCGAGAACTCCGGCTATGAGTATCAGGTTGCCCCTGATATGGCGATGACAGTCAGAATGATAATGATACTTCTCTACGGAGCTGGCGGAGTACCCGGCAGAGGTTAGAATCCTATGATACAGATAAGCAGTCTGTTCCTTAGTGACTTCCCATAAGCATTTTGCTTGGCAAGGGGTGTTGAGAACAAATATTGCTATGACCGATTAGGAAATGAGTCGGTCAGGTACATAGCCATAATGCGGTGGCTATGAATTTTCAGAAAGGAGGGCAAAAAGAAGTGTCAAACTGCAAAACGATTTCCGTATGTAACCAGAAAGGCGGAGTCGGAAAAACCACCACAACAGTTAATCTTGGAGTCGGGCTTGCAATGCAGGGCAAGAAAGTATTGCTCATAGACGCAGACCCGCAGGGAGATTTAACGACTTGTCTTGGTTGGCAGGATACAGACGGCTTGGGTATCACGCTTGCAACGAAACTCACAGATGTAATCAATGAAACGATGACAGACCCTATGGTTGGTATCCTGCACCACGAAGAAGGTGTTGACCTTGTTCCGGCAAACCTTGAGCTTTCAGCAATGGAATTTAACCTTATGAACGCAATGAGCAGAGAAACTACACTCAAGAACTATCTGAGTCAAGTGAAAAACAGATATGATTATGTAATTATAGACTGTATGCCTTCACTTGGTATGGTTACTCTCAATGCTTTATCGGCAGCAGACAGTGTTATCATTCCGGTTCAGGCTCAGTATTTGCCTGCAAAGGGTATGACACAGCTTGTGCAGACCATTTCAAAAGTAAAGAAGTATATCAATCCGGATATTAAGATAGACGGTATGCTGCTTACTTTGGTGGATAGCCGAACAAACCTTGCAAAGAGTACGGTGGAAGCACTCAGGGCAAACTTTGGTAATCAGATAAGAATGTATCGAACACAAATCCCGATTGCCGTAAAAGCCGCTGAAACTTCTTCTAAAGGCAAAAGCATTTATGCTTATGAGCCAAACAGCACAGTGTCTAAGGCATACGCTGAATTTACAAAGGAGGTGTTAGCCGATGGCAGGAAGAAAGAGCGACTTCACTCTCACGAAGCTCGATGATTTATTTACCACTCAGGCACAGAGAGATGAAGAACAGCTTTCAAAAATCCGAGATATTCCGTTAGAGCTGATTGATGATTTCCCAGACCATCCGTTTAAGGTCAGGGACGATGAAGATATGATGCAGCTTGTGGAGAGTGTCAAGGAAAGAGGGGTTATTACTCCGGCAACGGTAAGGCAGAAAGAGGACGGCAGATATGAACTTGTTTCAGGACACAGACGAAAGCGAGCTTGTGAACTGGCAGGATTTGAAACCCTGAGAAGTGAGATTGTAGACCTGAATAGAGATGAAGCGACCATTTTAATGGTTGAGAGTAATTTTCAGAGGTCAGAGATATTGCCGAGTGAAAAAGCCTTTGCCTATAAAATGCGTTTGGAAGCAATGAAAAGACAAGGCGAAAGAACAGATTTAACTTGTGACCCACTGGGGGACAAGTTGGTGGGAACAAAGTCAGTTATGTTATTGGCAGATAAATCCGATGACAGCAAAACTCAAATTCAGCGATATATTCGCCTTACAAAACTTGTTCCCGAACTGTTGGAGTATGTTGATGATGGGCGAATTAAAATGCGACCGGCAGTTGAATTGTCTTATCTTGATGAGGACAGTCAGCGTGATGTGGTTGATGAAATCGACCTGAACGACGCTACTCCGTCTCACGACCAAACTATCCGTATGCGAAAATTCTTTGAAGAAGGTAAACTCACAACGGAAGCGGTACAGGCAATTATGTCGGAGGAAAAGCCAAATCAAAAGGAGAAAATCGTTTTGAGGGGCGACAGGGTTCGACAGCTTATCCCAAAGAACATTCCCATAAGTCAGACGGAGGATTTTGTGTGCAAGGCATTGGAGCATTACAACAAGTTTTTGCGTAGCAGAGCCGACCGAGACAGTCGATAGCCTTCCCCCTTTCTCACACTCTAACCCCTATATACCAGCTATTTACCTGCTGAAAAATATGTTCAATCTTCCTTGAATATATCTATCTCTATAACTTATAGCTGTCTATTAAAGGGTTCGCACATTTGGAGTGAAAGCAAAATGTCTGTTATGCTGAAAAGTTCAGCTATTCGCACCTTTGATGTTTTGACCGGATTTGATTACGATTAAGGCGAAAGGAGCGATGGATATGAAAAACAGGCTGATAACTTGCGTTCTTGCCTGCCTTATGATTTTTCTTGTAGGTTGCAACGGTAACACAGCCAAAGAAGCTGCACAGGAGATTACGAAAACAGAGACTTCTTTTCCGGCTGGTAATACTGAAACGCATTCTCAGGAAGAAACGGAAAAGTCAGCAGTTCGTGAAAAAGCAACGATTACGGCAGATGAAAGTCAATCAACCGCAGAAAGTCAGACAGTCACAACTGTTCAGACAAAACCGGCTGAAGAAAAAAGTGCCGATAATCCCGTAACCGAAAAGCCAAAGACAGAAACACCGCAGCAGACACCGACGCAGGCTGTACCCGAAAAGCAACCGGAACAGCCAAAAGAACAAACGACTACCGAAAAGAAGTCGGAAGAAAAGCCGGCTGAAAAACCGGCAGAACCGCCAAAGCAAGTCTTTGATGTCAGCCCTTATGTAAGCTACGCAAAAGAGTATGCTGTGAGCATAGGGCTTTCTCTTGACAGCACGGCGACGGAATGTTGGGACAACCCCATATCTGCAAATCTAAACCGAAGCGGTATCAAGTCCGATATTGAAAGCAGACTGAACCGATACAAGAACAGCGAGGGCTTTACCGCTGTGTGGATATGGGCAGAAAAGGCATCCGATACGGAGTACAACATCTATATCGGCTACTGCTAAAACAAAATAATTTTAAGCGGACGCACTGAGTAAAATCGGTGCGTTTTTGCATTTCAAGGAGGAAAACGCAATGGTTAAAACAAAGTTAAAGAAAGCCGTCTCACTTATGCTTGCGACGGTTATGAGCCTTACTGCTTTTATGAGCATTGGGGCGACGACAGCCTTTGCAGCCGTCGGAGAAAAAGCCGATGTGTACCTTGTTGACTATCCCCGAAGCGGAGATACTAACAATAACGGTCAATGGGGACACGGCAATCTCAACTATATGAACGGTTGGAAAGGATTATCCACTACCCATACGGGACTTCGTGCCATTGGCTCATATTCAGGCAATATCGCCTACTGTATTGAGCCGGGTACAGGTCAGCGGACTGGAGACACACTTACCGAAAAGGGCGAAAACTTCTTCAACGATATTAGCCCTAACGGAACTATTTCCGGTGATGATATTCGCCTGCTTATCGGTCGTATCTTACAGTACGGCTATCGAGGTAGTATCTCCACAAGTTGGAAATCTCAAAACGAAAGCGATGCAAACTGCATTGCACACGCTTATGCCACACAGATTTTGATTTGGGAAACGATTGTCGGAGAAAGAGACGCAAGCTTTAATCACGTTTCGCCCGGAAGCTGCGATGCGGTTTTAAGCTGTGTCAGTTCCGGACACCCTCTCCGCAGTAAAATCTTGTCTTACTACAACAGTATGGTAACAAGCGTTCAGAACCACACAAAAGTTCCGAGCTTCTGCACAAGGTCAAGCGGTTCTGCAAAAGTGAATGAGCTTGAATGGAACGGAAGCAAGTATGTTGCTACCCTTACCGATACAAACGGAGTGCTTGGCAATTATACCTTCTCGGCAAATATTGACGGTGTTTCTTTCTCAACCAGCGGTAATAAATTGACTGTTTCAATGGATACCGCACCAAGCAAGGAATTTACAATCACAGCCACAAAGAAAAACGGTGTCCGCAGAGGTGTAGTTGTATGGACTGACGGTATCCATCAGAACGGCAACGGTATTCAGGATGTGGTTACTTATGCTCAGGAAGTCAGCGACCCTGTCAGCGGATTTGTAAAAATGAAGGTCAGCTACGGTTCTTGTCAGATTGTCAAGACAAGTGAGGACGGCAAGGTTGACGGCATTAAGTTTACTATCAGCGGTAACGGAGTCAATCAGACGGTAACAACCGCTAACGGCGGTAAATTCCAGCTTGATAACCTTATGCCCGGCGTTTACACGGTAACGGAACAGTCTATCGACAAATATGTTCCGCAGGAGATTCACAGAGTAACTGTCGTTGCCGGTCAAGTGGCAAAAGTCAACTTCAATAATGTTCTCAAAAGAGGTAATCTTCAGGTTATCAAATCCTCGGAGGATAATTGGGTTGAGGGTGTCACATTTCGCCTTTACGGAACTTCCCTTGCCGGTATTGAGGTTGATGAATATGCCGTAACAGATAAAAACGGCGCCGCTTTGTTCAGCGATGTGCTTATCAGTGGTACTACCCCATACACCATTGAGGAAGTTGATACCGCAATCCGTTATGTCGTGCCGGCAAATCAGACCGCACCGATTAACTGGAAAGAAGTAACGACAAGGAACTTCACGAACATTCTCAAAAAGTTCAGCGTAACCGTAACAAAGAGCGACCGAGAGGAAGGCACACCGCAGGGCGACGCTACTCTTGCAGGAGCAGTTTACGGTATCTATAAGGGCGAAACCCTTGTGGATAAGTATGTTACGGATAAGAACGGACAGTTCACAACAAAGGAATATGTCTGTGATAATGATTGGACAATCCGTGAAATCACACCGTCCGAGGGTTATCTTCTCGATAGTACAATCCATAAGGTCGGTGCTGAACCGCAGCTTTATACGGTGGAACACAATCAGACCGCAAATGATGTTACCGAACAGGTTATGAAAGGCAATATCGCTATCATCAAGCATACCGATGACGGCGAAACAAAGATTGAAACACCGGAAAACGGTGCAACTTTTGAAATCTATCTGAAATCTTCCGGCAGCTTTGATTCAGCAGAGGAAGATGAAAGAGATGTAATTGTTTGTGATGAAAACGGCTTCGGTCAGACAAAGGATATGCCTTACGGCGTATATACCGTTCATCAGACCTCCGGTTGGGAAGGTCGTGAGTTAATGGACGATTTTGATGTGTTTATTTCTCAGAATGGACAGACCTACCGCTATCTTATCAACAACGCAAATTTTGAGAGTTATATCAAGGTGGTTAAGGTGGACGCAGAAAGTGGTAAAAACATTCCTTATGCCGGTGCTGGGTTCAAAATCTTTGACCCGGACGGCAATCAGGTAACAATGACCTTCACTTATCCTACTCCGACAACGATAGATATTTTCTACACTGATGCAAACGGACAGCTTGTTACACCGGAGAAACTGGAATACGGCAAGGGATATTCTCTTGTTGAGGTTCAGGCTCCTTACGGATATGTGCTTGACAGCACACCGGTGTACTTTGATGTGGCAGAGGAACATTCTTCCGATGAGGGTGGTATTACCGTGATTAAGGTCGATAAGCCTAATATGGCACAGAAAGGTACTGTCAGCATTGAAAAGACCGGCGAGGTATTCTCAGGGGTAAATATCTCCGGAGAGGAAAATGCCGATGTGATTTATCAGCCTGTCTATGAAGTGAAAGGTCTTGCAGGTGCGGTATATGAAATTACCGCAGCAGAAGATATTATTACTCCCGACGGAACACTCCGTTACGCAAAGGGCGAGGTTGTAGATACCGTAACGACAGACGAAAACGGTCTTGCAAAGAGCAAGGAACTTTATCTCGGAAAATATACGGTGGTTGAAATCACCGCACCGGAGGGTATGGTTATCAACAAAGAAGCTCACGAGGTTGAGTTGACTTATGCCGGTCAGGAAGTGGCTGTAACCGAAACTGCCACAAGCTTTGTAAACGACAGGCAGAAAGTAACAGTCAGTCTTGAAAAGGCTATCGAAAAGAACAACATCTTCAACATCGGCAACAGCGATGAAATGAAGAATATCAGCTTCGGACTTTTCGCCGCAGAGGAAATTGTATCCGCAAGTGGTACTTCCATTCCGGCAGACGGTCTGATTGAGATTATCTCTCTGTCCGAAAACGGAAAGGCAACGCTGAAAACCGACCTTCCTTTTGGAAGCTACTATGTAAGGGAACTTGCAACCGATGAGCATTATATTCTCTCCGACGCCAAGTATCCGTTTACTTTCAGCTATGCCGGTCAGGACACCGCAAATGTTGAGATTGCAGTCAACGATGGAAACCCGATTAAGAACAAACTCATTTACGGTTCTGTTTCCGGTAAGAAAATTACGGAAAACGGCGAAGCACTGGGAGGAGCTGTAATCGGTCTGTTTAAGGTTGATGAAACCGACTTTACAAAAGAAAACGCATTGATGACTGCTACCTCTGAAAAAGACGGTAGCTTTTCTTTTGATAAAGTACCGTATGGCAACTGGATTGTAAGAGAAATCGAGCAGCCTGCCGGCTTCGTGCTTGACGACACTTCCTATGAAGTTATCGTGTCCGAGGACGGTCAGGTTATCGAGGTTGAAATTGTCAACGAGTATGTTCACGGTAATATCAGACTCACAAAGGTTGATGAAGATTACCCGGACAATAAGCTGACCGGAGCGACCTTTGAGGTTTACAAAGATGTAAACGGCGATGGCAAACTGGACGACGGCGACGAGCTTATCGGTACACTCAACGAAACTTCTACGGGTATTTACGAGATGAAGGAGCTTCTTTACGGAAAATACCTTGTAAGAGAAACCAAAGCACCGGAAGGCTTTGAACTTGATAAGGGTGTGTACTCTGTTTTCATTGAAAAAGATGAAACCACCTACGAGGTAGAAAACAAAGCCGGCGTCGGCTTTATTAACACGGCTATGAAAGGAAACCTGAAAATCGTTAAGACTTCCTCAGACGGTAAGGTTGAAGGCTTCACTTTCAGAGTTACGGGAGTAAACGGATACGACCGAAGCTTCACGACCGATAAGAACGGCGAAATCGTTATTGAGGGACTTCGTATCGGCGATTACACCGTTTCCGAGGTTCAGGATAGTGTTTCTGCTTCCTATGTGCTTCCTGCGGATAAGATTGCGACCGTAAAGGTCGGCTCTACTACCGTTGTGGAAATGCACAATGAACTGAGAGACACACCAAAGACCGGAGATAACAGCAATGTTGGCTTGTGGACTGCACTTGCGGGACTTTCTGCTCTCGGTATTGTAGGCACAGCCATTGTTGCGTACAGAAAAAAGAAGAAGGAGGACAATGAGTAATGGACGCTAAAACAATCGTAGCAGTTGTATTAGTCGCCTTTATTATCGGCGGCTTTATCTTCTTGCAGATTAAAAACAAAAAGAAATAAGAAACGCTTGTGTGGGCGGAGTGAAAAGCTCCGCCCACTGTTCTTTTGGAGGGAACTAAATGAACAATCCTAACACAATAGAAAATCAAGTGCTTTCTATCCTCCGAGAGAATATGGAAGCACGAAATGATGATATGAAACTTTATCTGCTCGTTTGTAATCGTTGCTATCAACGATATGAAAAGCAGGATGTAGGCACATTGCCCTTTGCTGTAATAATGAATTGCTATAAAGAACTTCACTTACCCCACTTTGAGAGCGTACGAAGGTCAAGAGCAAAATTACAAGCTGCTTATCCCGAACTTGCTCCAAGCCCTGATGTTCAGCGAGGACGAAAGCGTTGTGAGCGTATGTACCGAAACTATGCAAAATCTAAATGCTGAACAGAAAGTGAGACAAAGATATGAGCGATGAAAAAAGAAAAATCGGTGAATACACCGTTATTTCTGCTGTTAATGTAGGTAAAAAGGAAATTATTTTAGCTTCCAATGAGCAAAGCACAGACAGCGAAAAGTATTTGTGTGGCTTTGTGGAGCGTAACGACCTGTTTGAGCTGTGTTCCGAATGTATGGTAAGTGACGATTATATTGAAATCGTCCATCTTTTCGGAAGCCGTGTGGCAAACGAAGCAGAGCTTTTCAGAGAACAGGTTGAAAAACTGGATATTCCCGTTGCGGTCATTACCGAAGCCGACTGTATTCCCGACCATTATACCAAAGACATCAACGGCAAAATCATAGCCATTGACCCAAAAGTGTTAAAGCCGGAGTTCAGACGAACCGACAGACAGCTTTACTTGGTAACAGGTGGCTTCGGTGCGTCGGCTAATAGCCGTGGAAATGCGGTGTTTTGCACAAATCTCCACACCGGAGAATCGACCCGATACGAAAGAATGAATATTATGGGCGAAGTTAAGCCTGAGTGTATGCCGGACTGGGCAAAAGAAAAAGCACAAGAGCTTTCACGCTCCAAGCGGCATAATGACAAAGAACGATAAGGAGGACAAGGAGAATGAAAGAAAACTTTTCTTTTCAGCAGAAAACAAAGCTTCTGACAAAGCTGTTCGACGCAGGATGTAATACAGAGAAGAAATTGCAGCAGCTTGATATGGAAAGCATTTTGAAAATACCCGGTATCACTATCCCGGATATGAGCTTGATTATTGAGCTTCAGAAGCAGACCAAAGCAAATAAGCTGTTCTCTTATTTGGGAGGTGGCGCAGATGAGCAAGGAACAGAATGACCGTCATATCATTTGGAGCAATATAAACCTTGAAGTTGCTGACTGGCGAGACGGCTATAAGGAATATCTTGAAATCAACGAGTTAAGTGATGATCCCAACGACGAGAATAAACTGTATGAATATATGGTTGAAACCAATGACGAATATCTGTCCGATGAAAGAGCCAATCTCAATGTTCGGCTTTCACAGCCCATTATCGTAATCGGCGACCTCGGCAGATGGAACGGTAGGGTTATGGGATACAAAATGATTGACTCCGGCAATATCAAAGATTGCCTTTATTCCGATACCGACTACACCGAATGGTATGTTGACAAGTACGGAGACCTTAGAGCCGATGCTGTTCATCACGACGGCACAAACCATTATCTGTACCGTGTTTTCAAAGACGGTGTTACCGACTCGCAGATTGAAAATCTGCAAAACAAAATCTATAACGGAAAAGCCACAAGAGCCGACATCACACGAGTCACAAAAAGGCTCGGCGATGATATTGCCGGTATATATGGCTTCTCTATTCCAAAGCAACGACAGGCAAACGAACAAGCGAGGTGATGTAGATGGATTATAAAATATTGACCGAGGCTGAACGAAAATACACTTTCAGTCAGAGCAACCAGCTTTCAATGCAGACCGGGCTTATCGGATATATGCGAGCTGATTTCGGTTCAAACGGAAAGGAGTTTTGGACTACTTGGAATGATTTTCGAAAGGACTTGAAAACCGAGGATTTCAAAAAGGAATTTGATTTGGTTATCAACTCATTCCGTTATGGGGAAGGTACTTTCCTGAGTGGAAGAAACGCAATGAACAAGTTTTGCTATGAACACCCTGAAAGCGGTTATAAGGACGACCGCAATCATTATGGTGTTCGCATTGATACAAAGCAGTATTCCTATCTTATGCGACTTAATCCCAATAAGGGCGAATACAATCTCTACTGTTATTGCTATCAGAAAGAATGGCTTAATGACCATTTGAAACAGGCTGAGCGTGGTATCAGATTTATTGACCCTCACTATCAGGAGCAATTTCGCATAGCCGATGGAGATAAAATCACAATCAGGCTCAGCGACGGTAAAACAATGGAGAGAACTTGTAGATATATTGACGACTACCATTTGGAAGTCGGTTCAAATCTTTACCACATCTGTGAGTTTGCCGAGCTTTGTGAGAGAATCGGACATACCGTAGAACCAGTCGCAAAAGAAAATACAAAACCACAAAAAGACAAAGAAAAATCACGATAAGGAGGTGCATAAAAGGTGGCGAGAAAATATGACCTGATTTCCGAGTTGTATGAAAGAACCTGCTTTGCGGTAACGGACAATCCGGCAAACTGGCAGTCGTTCCTTAAATCCGCAAGCAGAAATTTCAGGCTTAGATTTGATGAGCAGCTTCTCGTATATGCTCAAAGACCGAGTGCTACCGCTGTTCTTGAAATTGAGCGTTGGAATGGCACTTTCGGACGATGGGTAAATCGTGGAGCGAAAGGTATCGCCGTGTTTGAGGATGCCGACAGAAGCCGTCAAAGGCTCATTCATTACTTTGATGTATCTGACACCCACGAGAGCCGATATTCCCGTCCTGTTCCTATTTGGGAAATGAAACCCCAGTATGAAGCGGAAGTAATCGAAACGTTGGAGAACACCTTCGGTGCGGTAAACGACGCCACAAGCCTTGAAAGTGTGGTCAGAGAAAGCATTGCCAATGCGATTGAGGATAATATTGCAGACTATATCTCCGACTTTATGAACTTAGGAGCAGAAAGTGATATTGAATATCTCTCTGCCGAAGAAGCAAATAATCTGTATTTGGAGATTGTCAGAAACAGCGTGTCATATATGGTAATGGCACGTTTGGGTTTGGACGCAGACAAGGTGTATTCTTCCGATGATTTTGCCGGGATTTCCAATTTCAATACACCGGAAGTTCTCAATGCGGTGGGTATCGCAACCAGCGACATTGCAGAGATGGCATTGCTGCCGGTCAGCAGAACAATCAGCACACTCAGCAAGGGAAATCGCATAATTGATGAACAGGCTCAATCCGAATACAATAAAGACATCAAAGATGAAAGGAGTCAAGGCGATGAGCGAAATCACATACACGATGGTGGGAGATTACAATCTTCCGAACCTGAAATTGCCGGAGCAGACGGAAGTAACTCTCGGCAGATGGTCGCAGATGAGGAGAACTTATCTGAAGGAACATCACAAAATCCTGTATTACAATCTTCTGACGAAAGGTATCCTGAACAATCACTTGGCAGAGGTTCAGCAGCAAGCGAGCGAACTGGAGGAAACTCTGGTGAAGCAGATGGCAGAGAAAGCGGGACTGACCGAGCAGATGAAAGCAGAAGATATGATGAGGTGGGTTCGATTGATGAACAATATCAGGAACTCGGCACAGGAAATCGTAAAGAATCAGGTAATATTCGCTTAGAGTATTACGACAGAAATCACGAGGACAAAAGCCTGCCGTTTTTCGGTGGCGATGATACTATCCGAGAAATACTCGGCACAACACCGCATTTGTCCGCTTCAAAGGAAGAAATCAAAGACTTCTATGAAAGGAATACGGACAATGCTACTCGCACCGAATATATCAAGGGTATCTTCAATAACGATTATACGCAGCTACCTTTAAGCGACGGCAGGCTTGTCGGCTACAAGACATTTCAGAATGTTCTCCACTTGTGGGAGGGCGAATATGAAAGCAGAACGGCTCAGAGCTTCTATGATTGGGGCGTTATCGCACAGCATTTTGAAGCAATGAGACTCTTGGGAGAGCTGAATGATACAATGAAGCCATTGCCGTCTATGGACGGTCAAATGACGCTCATATTAGACAGTCAGGCAGAGGAAAAGAAACCCTCTGCCTTTACTTTTTCTCAGGAGATTATCGACGCAGTGCTGACCCGTGGAAGCGGAGTTTCCGAGGGTAAAATGCGTATCTATGAGCAGTTTGAAAAGAGCCTTTCCGCAAAAGAAAACGCCGACTTCTTGAAAAACGAATACGGTTGGGGCGGCTCTTACCCTGTCATTATCGGTGCGGGTATTGACGAAAACCACGACGGAAAAGGTATCACGATTACAAAGGGTATCGGTAAAGACAATCCCCACATTACTCTTTCTTGGTCTCAGGTTGAAAAGCGTATCGGAGAACTTATCCGAATAGACAGATACCTGAACCCAAAGGAAAAGGAGAAATATCCTGAGTGGCTTGAAAAGCAGGAAGAACGCAGAGCCGAGATTGAAGAACAAAAGAGAAACCGTGAGATACTCTCTACCGCCCCTCCCGAACCGGAGAAACCGGCAGAGGAAACGGAAACGCAGTATGAGTATCATCTCGGCGACAGCGTATATATCGGCGCTTCTCAGTATGAGATACTGTCCTTCGATGAAAATCGTGTAATGCTCTATGACTTTGATATGCCTTTGTTCAACAAAGAGTTTACGAGGGAAGAATTTGACCGCAAAGTGCGTGAAAACCCGCTGAATGACCACTTGAAGGTCAATGTATTACTGGTGGAAGAAAAGGCTGTTATAGGAGAAGAAAAAGCCGAAAATGACACCGAAACTGCACAGAATACAAGCCCCGCTACCGGTTATGAAGATGCGTTCTTTATTGACCGTGATAAGGAAAGCGTAACTTGGATTTATTACAATCCCGACAGTAATGCCGGCGGACAGTATGTTACCAACACACTTTCCTTTGATGAAATACGGGAAGCAGCAAAGGAATATAAAGCGGCTGAAGATTTTTTCGATTACCTCGGCAGCATTGCAAATCAGGAGCTTGCCGATGTGGGAACGGAATGGTTTGAGGACGCAGAAGCAGAATTTCATAAGACACCGGACTTGACCGACTGTACCCCTGCTACAATGGCAGCACTTATTGAAAATACTGAAAGAGCCGATATGGTGACAACGAATATCGGTAATGTTCCGATTGAGGATTACAGAGAAATTGTTGCTTCTCAAAACGGCTTCGACAGCTATGAGGAAATGTATAACGAAGGCTATCGTATCGGACACGGTTATGATAAAGAGCCTGAGTCGATTGTTCCCGCTTGGGAGCAGAAGAAAAAGTCAAAGGTTAAGAGCTTTGATTTGCACCCCAATATTCCAATGGCGGAGCGATACAACTTCGACCTTGCAAACAATGAGGTTGAGCAAGTAGGCAAAAAAGAGCGTTTTCGCCGTAATATTATGGCGATACAGCTTCTTAAAAAATGTCAGGAAGAAAACCGCTTTGCCACACCGGAAGAACAGATAATTCTTTCTAAATATGTTGGATGGGGTGGCATTCCCGAAGCATTTGATGAGAGAAACTCAGCGTGGTCTACTGAATATTTGGAGCTTTCCTCTGTATTGACGCCCGATGAATACGCAGCGGCAAGAGAAAGTACCTTGACTGCCTTTTACACTCCCCCCGAAGTTTCAACCGCCATTTACAAGGCATTGGAACAGATGGGATTTCAGGAGGGCAACCTGCTTGAACCATCCTGCGGTATCGGTAACTTTATCGGTATGCTTCCGAAATCAATGGAAAATGCAAAGGTGTACGGCGTCGAGCTTGATACCATATCAGCAGGAATTGCACAGCAGCTTTATCAAAAATCCTCCATTGCGGCACAGGGTTTTGAGGAAGTCAATGTCCCCGACAGCTTCTTTGACGGAGTAATCGGTAATGTGCCTTTTGGAGATTTTAAGGTAGCTGACAAGCGATACGATAAATACAACTTCCTTATTCACGATTACTTTTTTGCAAAATCACTTGATAAATTACGCCCCGGCGGTGTGATGGCTCTTGTAACAAGCAAAGGAACGATGGATAAGGAAAACTCCAATGTTCGTAAGTATATCGCTCAGAGGGCGGAGCTTCTCGGAGCAATCAGACTTCCGAATGACACCTTCAAAGGCAATGCCGGAACAGAGGTTGTATCCGATATTCTGTTCCTGCAAAAGCGAGACAGGCTCATTGATATTGAACCGGACTGGGTTCATCTTGACGCTGATGAAAACGGTATAAGGATGAACTCATATTTTGTTCAGCACCCGGAAATGATACTCGGCGAAATGAAAATGGTAAGCGGTCGTTTCGGACCGGAAGCAACCTGTGAACCGTTTGAAAATGCCGACCTTTCGGAGCTTTTGAACGAAGCAGTCTCAAACATTCACGGAGAAATCTCCGAATACGAGGTTGCCGACGAGCTGGAGGAAGAAGATAATTCTATCCCGGCAGACCCTACGGTAAGGAACTTCTCTTACACGGTTTTGGACGACAAAATCTATTTCCGTGAGAACTCCCGAATGTCTCCCGTCGAGGTGTCGGCAACCGCCGAGAACCGTATTAAGGGTATGATTGGAATGAGGGATTGCGTCCGTAACCTGATTGAACTGCAAACCGAGGACTATCCCGACAGCGAAATCAAACAGGCACAACAAAAGCTGAATACACTTTACGACAGCTTTACAAAGAAGTACGGGCTGATTAACAGCCGTGCCAATACTTCCGCTTTCTCCGATGATAGTTCCTATGCTTTACTGTCTGCCCTTGAAGTAATCAATGAAGAAGGCGAACTTGAACGCAAGGCAGATATGTTCTTTAAGAGAACAATAAAACCGCACAAGCCGGTAACTGAGGTTGACACCGCAGACGAAGCACTTGCTGTGTCTATGGGCGAAAAAGCAACCATTGATATGGATTATATGCAGGAGCTTTCAGGCAAAAATGAGGAGACATTGTTTGCCGACTTAAAGGGTGTTATCTTCCTTAATCCTCTCTATGAGTACGGTAATTCTTATGAGCCGAAGTATCTGATGGCGGACGAGTACCTTTCGGGAAATGTCCGTGAAAAACTGGCAACGGCAAAAAGGTCTGCGACACTTTACCCGGAGGATTACACCATTAATGTGCAGGCACTTGAAAAGGTGCAGCCAAAGGATTTAACGGCAAGCGAAATTGCGGTAAGGCTCGGTGCGACTTGGATTCCGCCTGAAATCGTACAGCAGTTTATGTTCGAGTTCCTCGATACCCCACGCTATGCACAATGGAATATTAAGGTTCACTTCTCACAGTTTACCGGAGAGTGGAATATTGAGGGCAAGAGCTACGACCGTTCCAATGTGAAAGCATACAGCACATACGGTACTTCCCGTATCAATGCCTATAAAATTTTTGAGGAAACCTTGAACCTGAAAGATGTCCGTATCTTTGATTATATCGAAGATGAGGAAGGCAAAAAGAAAGCCGTTCTCAACAAAAAAGAAACGGCAATCGCACAGGCAAAGCAGGAACTTATAAAACAAGGCTTTCAGGACTGGATATGGACTGACCCTACCCGCCGAGAAAAACTGACGAAGATGTATAACGAAAAATTCAACAGTATCCGTCCTCGTGAGTATGATGGAAGCCACATTATTTTCAACGGTATGAACCCTGAAATTGAACTGAGAGAACATCAGAAAAATGCGGTTGCACACATTCTTTACGGCGTAAATACGCTCCTTGCACACGCAGTCGGAGCAGGCAAAACTTTTGAAATGGTGGCGTCTGCTATGGAGTCCAAGCGGCTGGGACTTTGCAATAAGTCGCTGTTCGTTGTACCAAATCATCTGACCGAGCAATGGGCGGCAGAGTTCTTGCAGCTTTATCCGGCGGCGAATATTCTTGTGGCTACTAAGCGAGATTTTGAGACAAAGAACCGTAAAAAGTTCTGTGGTCGAATTGCCACGGGAGATTATGACGCCGTTATTATCGGTCATTCGCAGTTCGAGAAAATCCCGATGTCCATTGAAAGACAAAGGGCAATTATGGAGCAACAGTTGAATGAGCTGACGGACGGCATTGCAGATTTGAAGCGAAACCGTGGAGAGAACTTCTCTATTAAACAGCTCGAAAAATCGAGGAAAGCCGTAAAGCAAAAACTTGAAAAGCTCAATGACCAAAGCCGAAAGGACGATGTTGTAACCTTTGAGGAACTGGGCGTAGACAGGCTGTTTATTGACGAGAGCCACTACTATAAGAACCTATATTTATACACCAAAATGCGTAATGTAGGCGGCATCGCACAAACCGAAGCACAGAAATCCTCCGACCTCTTTATGAAGTGTAGATACCTTGATGAGATTACAGGCGGACGAGGAACGGTATTTGCAACCGGTACTCCTATCTCAAACAGTATGGTGGAACTCTATACTATTCAGCGATACTTGCAATATAACACGCTTGTTAAGAACAACTTACAACACTTCGACTCGTGGGCAAGTACCTTTGGAGAGACGGTAACAGCCGTTGAACTTACTCCCGAAGGAACGGGATACAGAGCGAAAACCCGCTTTGCAAAATTCTATAATCTGCCGGAGCTTATGGCGATGTTTAAGGAGGTCGCCGATATAAAAACGGCGGATATGCTTGACCTTCCCGTACCGGA
>OHIN01001027.1_pt1 | contig 15937 bp, 16 predicted proteins | sample 1568261 | NCBI WGS metagenome assembly OHIN01 (sample SAMEA3879578, study PRJEB24766) | human gut metagenome | biome: human-associated habitat; feature: feces | place: USA | collected 1985/1987
CCATAGCCTTAAAGCAGATAGCTCGTCCCTATCGGACAACCCGCAGGAAGGGAGGAATTGCCGGACTGTTCGGGGCTAAGGAAACTGTACAGGTATTGCCGTCTTCTAAAGAACTATATTCTTTGAATGAGAAGTTGGTCTCCATGCAGGAGAAACGTGTACATGATATGTCCATATACACTGACAGTCTACGCAGGAAAAACAAGGAGCTGAACCGTAGGTTATCCGAACTTGTCGTTTATCTGGATAAACAGGTACAAAATGCTTTTTCTCATAGGGAACAGCAGATGAATAATGCCTGGAAGGTATCCCACCGTCTTATGACCGGTGTATTTACCGTAGCTGTCATTCTGTTGTTAGTGTCATATCTGATAATTCAAAAAGATATTGTAACCAGAGAAAAACAGAGGAAAAAACAGCAAGGGATAATTGAAGAGAATGAGGGATTGTTGCAGATGCGCAAGAATATTATCCTTACCGTATCGCATGATATACGGGGACCACTCGGTAATATTATCAACAGTGCTGAACTGGCTATGGAGACGCGTGAAAAAAAGAAGAGGAACGGTTACCTGGAGAATATTCTGGCATTGAGCCGGCATATTCTGCATCTGGTCTGTGACCTGATGGACGTATACCGGATTAATGAGGCGAAGGATATCCGGAACAGTGTTCCTTTTCATCTGTCCGGTTTACTTGGAAGAATTGCGGAAGGTTACCGGCAGAAAGCCAATGGGAACGGCCTGCTTTTTGAGGACCGGCATGAACATGCGGACATTACGGTAAAAGGGGATGCGGACAAGATTGAGCAGATACTTGGCAACCTGCTGACCAATGCCATCAAGTTTACACGTTTTGGGAAGATCTGTTTTCTGTCCGAATATTCCGCCGGTAAGTTGTCCGTGAAGGTTATTGATACGGGGATAGGCATGGATGAGGAGACACTCAGCCGTATATTCCGTCCTTTTGAGCGTGCGGCACAGGAAGTCAGTTCGGAGGGGTTCGGACTGGGGCTTTACATAACAAACGGATTGGTTAATGCTTTGGAAGGTCATATTCATGTGGAGAGTGTACCGGGTAAAGGAACTACCTTCCTGCTGACTTTACCTCTTCCGGAAACGGATGAGGAACCGGAAGGGGAAGAAGTAATATCGGAGACTTCTCTGGTTCTTCCAGAAAAGGTACTGGTTGTGGATGACGATCCTGTTCTGCTGAGAATAATTTACGATATGTTATTACGTAATGGCATTATCTGCATCACTTGTTCCAATGTGAAGGAGGCGGTGGCGGAACTACGGAGGGAGAATTGCGACTTGATACTTACAGACATCCAGATGCCTGAAACAGACGGTTTCGGATTACTGAAACTATTACGCAATTCGGATATCGGTAACTCACGTCGTATTCCTGTAGCTGCCATGACAGCCCGTGGTGACGGAGATTCGGGAATTTATGTAAAGCAAGGGTTCTGTGGCTGTTTACATAAGCCTTTCACCATGAATGGGTTACTTGTATTCATCTCTGCAATGGTCTCCCGGAGCGGTGAGCCCGAAGCGGAGTTCTCATTCAATTTCTCTCGTTTGCTGGAAGAAATCACAGACAGGAAGGAGACGTTCGTTTTGCTTATAGAGGAATCCAGGAAAAACATGGAGGAGCTGGAAAAAGCCCTTCAGACTTTTGCCCGTGGAGACATGCGCATGGTGGTACACCGGATGTTTCCGGTATGGGAATTACTGGATGCCGGTTTTATCCTGCAAACCTATCGTAATGTATTGCATGACAGGAATGTGGATAATCATATCGTAATGAAGCATACCCGGAGGGTTATCGGATGGATAAAGCGGTTGATTGACGAGTCTCAAAAAATCTTAGAAAATGAAACAGATGAAAAAGAAAATATTGGTTGTGGAAGATAACCTGCTTCTTTCCGGTATATTGAGGAAATGGCTGAAACAGGCGGATTATGAAGTCTTGACCGCCGGAGATGAACCTACGGCACGCAAACTGATATGTAAGTGTTCACCGGATTTGATTCTTTCCGATATCCGTCTGCCTGTTGGTGACGGGATACGGTTGCTGCAATGGGCTGCAGGAGAGAATTTCTTACATATTCCCTTTGTCGTGATGACTGAATTTGCCTCTTATCCCGATGCTGTCCGTGCCATCAAGTTGGGAGCTGTGGATTATTTGCATAAACCGGTCTATCGGGAACCTCTGCTGGAGTTGTTGCATGAAATCCTGAAATCCCCCGTAACTTCCCGCAGGAACAGTCCGAGACTACAGCGGAATAGTCGGAGAATTCGGGAAGTGGAACGGATTGCCCGCAAAGTAGCGCCTTCTGACATGTCGGTATTGATACTTGGTCCGAATGGTAGTGGCAAGGAGTCTGTGGCACAGACCATTTATGAATACAGTTTGCGTAAAGATAAACCATTCGTAGCAGTAAACTGCGGTGGAATACCGAAGGAACTGGGGGCATCCGAATTCTTCGGATATGTGAAAGGGGCGTTTACGGGTGCTGATGCGGATACTCCCGGATATTTTGAGGCGGCACGCGGTGGTACTCTTTTTCTGGATGAGATTGGTACCATGTCCCATGAATTGCAGACATCGCTGCTCCGGGTACTACAAGAACGCGTATACAATCCGGTCGGTAGCCGGAGAATGCATGAAGCGGATGTTCGTGTCATAGCTGCCACGAACGTGGATATGCAGCGTGCTGTAGATGAGGGAAATTTTCGTGAGGACCTTTATCATCGTTTGGCCGAATTTGAAATCAGGCAGCCTTCGCTCGCTGAATGCCCGGAAGATATCCTTCCTTTAGCGAATTTTTTTCTGAACCGTTCCTGTGGTGAGTTGAAACGTGGATTTTTCAAATTTACAGGGGAGGCCGAAGCCGCTCTGCTTTCCTACCATTGGCCGGGAAATGTGCGTGAATTGTCCAACCGGGTGAGGCGGGCTGCGCTTTTGGCGGAGGATACGCTGGTTTCTTGTGAGGATCTGGGACTGGATGAGGCTTATTTCTGTAATGGAATGTTTAATAGGACCACTGCCGGGCTGAAAGATAAGGCAGAGGAAAGGAAACGGATTGTAATGGCTCTGCAAACTACTGGAGGGAATATTACCCGTGCTGCCAAACTGTTGGGAGTCAGCCGCCGTACTTTATATAACAGAATGTTTAAATACGGGTTGAAGTAGTTATGGGCAATAGTATAGGGAAATTATGAAGATAATAGTGTAATAAGAAACATACAGGATAATGGTGATGAATTTATTTATGAATGCTCTATAGGAAATATACCATTATATTTTATGAAGTTTGTATGGGGATACATTGTATGATGATATGAAATTTATATCTTGTCATTATGCTCCTGGAGATTATTCTCCAACCCCAGCTTTTTGCAAAGTTCGGGATCACTTTTAATACGTTCCATCTCCGTATTGACGATAACCTGTGCATCCGCTTTTATCTGGTCATAATTACGTTTGATCTGCTGCATCATGATATCCTTCCCGTCATTGTCTCTGAATTCATTAATGACAGGGATCGGTTTATATGCCTTCTCCTCCGCGCTGACCTTTGCATGGTCGACGATGATCTCCGCATGAAAGATTTTCTGGTCTATCTTTTCCCCGAAATTATCCGATACTGCACCGACGAAGGTCCCCTGCGAGAGGTTTGCTATCTTGGAAGCAGGAATAAGAGAGTCAAGTTGCGTGTTGATAGAGGTGGACACATCCTGACGGTTGATGGATACGGACTGCCGCTTCTGGAGTACTTTTCCGAACCGCTCTGAAAGTGTCCTGGCGGTTTCCCCGACCACCTGGCCACTAAAAATATTGCCCACAGTATTTTGCACCACTTTGGATTCTTTTTCACCATAATCGCGATTTAACTGGCTGAAATCCTGAAAGCCCAGACAGACCGCTACCTTGTTGCTTCGTGCCGTGGCAATCAGATTGTCCAGTCCCCTGAAATATATAGTCGGTAATTCGTCAATGATTACCGTACTTTTCAGTTGTCCTTTTTTATTAATCAGCTTTACAATGCGGGAATTGTACAATCCCAGGGCCGCCGAATAAATATTCTGTCGGTCGGGATTATTGCCTACGCACAGCAGTTTCGGCTCGTTCGGATTATTGATATCTAAGGAAAAATCATTACCTGTCATCACCCAGTAAAGTTGTGGAGAAATCATTCTGGTGAGCGGGATTTTGGCACTTGCAATTTGGCCTTGGAGCTGATCCTGAGCTCCTGATTTCCATGCGTCCATAAAGGGTGAAAGGTAGTTCTCCAGCTCCGGATAAGAGGTTAATATAGTAAATAGATCTGAATACGGTTTGTTCAGCAGTTCCACCGCATGTGGGAATGTACAATAAATACCGTTTTTGTAAATCTTTAAATACCAGATAATTGCCGCCAGAAGAATGATGGGTGATTCCACAAAAAAATCTCCCTGTTTCTCAATCCACGTTTTGTTCAAATTTAGCATGATTGTGTAGCTTGCTTCATATGCATCCGAGATGTCCGTCATAAACTCCGGATTGATAGGGTTACATCTGTGTGATCTACGCGGGTCATCAAAATTAATGACATAGAATTTGGGCTTTACCTTGTATTTATCCATATTGTTTAACAATGTGTTATATGCAATTATGGATAAATCGTCAAACTTGTAATCGTAAATGTAACAACTGTATCCCTTTGAAATCATCTGGCGTATGTAGTTATTTACCACTGCGTATGATTTTCCCGAACCGGGCGTCCCCAAAACTATGGTTGCGCGGAAGGGATTTACCACATTAATCCATCCGTCATGAGGTTTTCCTTGATACTGGAATTTAGTCGGCAAGTTGACCGAGTATTCATTTTCCATCAACCGGATTTCCTGTTGGAAAGATTCGTTTTCGAGATTGAATACATCTTCCATCAGGTTGTGTCTGTATAAACGGCTCATCCATAATCCTGCCATCAGCAGGCAAAGATAACCGGAAACCAATGTGAAGACATAAAGTGCGGTGACAGCCGTATGGGGCAGGCTCAAATCCAATATCCACCAGTTGAGAAAGAAAAGGATGCATCCTGCGAAAAGTGCCGCATAGATTTTATGCCGGGTGATCTTCTCGCCCTTGACGCCTTTTGTCCCCAGACACGAGACAGCCAGCAGCAGGGTAACTGCCAGTTTGCTCCATAAGACGCAATTGAAAATACCGGTTGTATTGTTGAAGTTCATAATTATCTTGTCTGTCACTTCCAAATTTAAATTCCAACTGGCAATGCTCGGATAACAATACACATACACGTGTACCATCAAAAGAAAAATGCTCACTGCCCTTCCGAATTCCATTATTTTGGCGAGTGCTCTCAAATCATCTTCTTGTTGCATAAGAATTGTGTATAAAATGGATTAATATAAATGACTGCTTTTTAGACGCCGCGAGACTTTCGTTTCGCTTTCCTCTTTTTCTTCATGCGGCGCGCAAGGGCCTCTTCTTCATAATCTACCGGATTGGTTTCCATGGAGAATATGCCTGCGGCCTGTTCCAATGCGCTTCCCGGTTCCGCCTTGTGCGAATGATGCTGCCATAGTTCGGTGCCGGTATGTGCAGAACGTTCTGTGGCAGGTATACCGTCCCACCATTTGAAAAGTTCATTGTAAATGTTAGCGGAAAACTCCTTGCCCATGCGCGAACCGTTGAATACTTCCCGCCTGTTATGGTCGATGAACGTGACACCGTAGATACGTCCCTGCTCATTCTCCCGGAATACTGCATCAATGCGGGCTTTCTTTAATAGTCCGGCCAGTTCTGCACGCGAATGTGCGTGCCGCATGGCATAAACCACCTGTGCATGAATAGCCGGTGCCCATTTACCATCCTTGAAATCCGTGGTGTGTGAAAACATTTTCTTTTCCAGGCGTTCGTTCCCGAAACGCTTGCCGAAGCGTGAACTCTTGAAAGGCGGGCTGACCACTTTCCCGCTATCATCGGTTGCCGAGTAGATAATACCGGTATAAGGTTCGCCTTTGAATTCTCCCCGTACCTGCTTGGCTTCAATATTGAAGGTAGACAATACCGCGCTGTATTCCCCGAATGTCTGGAAGCGGTAACTTCCTAATACAGCTTTTAGGGTGTTGCTTATCTGATGCCGTATGTCTCCCCCGGACGTATTTACCTTCTTTAATTCCGCTTTCGGGTTCCGTTCTTCCATATCCGCACTATTGCGTAATCCGAAGTCTGTTTCCAATTCCCGACAGGCGGTCATGGAACGGCGGTGCTCGAAAGAATCATTGATTTTCCGTCCCTCTTCATCCACGCATACACTTACGATATGGATATGGGTATTGTGTGTATCACCATGCTTGTAAGCAATGTAGGGCTGGTCGCCATATCCCATCTTCTGCATATACTCTTTGGCGAGGTCGGCAAATTGGCTGTCTGTCAGCCGGTCATCCAATGAGGGGTTTAACGAGATGTGCAGTACGGGCTTCTCCGTGTTCTTGTTGGCAAGCAGGTAATTCTCGAACGCCCATATCGTCTGCCGCATGACCTGTTCAGGATTGCCCGTGACATCGGTAATCATGCGGTTCTCGTAAATGATACGTGCCGTGGCATCATCCACTTTCTGCTGGTTATAGACGATTGCCCCGTAAAGGGAAACGCCTCTGTTGATTTTCGCCACCATATCATCCTTCCTCCCTTTTCCTTTTGATAAGGTAGGCTTCTTCAAACTCGTGGGTAAGCATAATAATCCGCTTGCTCAGCACTACCAGGTCTATGGTCGCCTTTTCTAGATTTCGGAGCAGGGCATATGCCCGTTTTTCCCCGAAATTGGTCTTGACCGCCTTGACCGTCTGGTTGTAATTGTTGCCGATACCCTGGAACTGGTGGTAGAAATTGGTCAGGCGGATGTAGTAGTCCATCGTTGCCTTATCGATTTTAACCACCTTGATTTCGTGTCCGAAAAGCATCGCCTTGATAAATTTTGAATGTTCTTTCAATCCGGATTTCTGGAACTGGATGTTGAAACGCCCGTTTTCTTCCGAGTTCAACCGTACTACATAACGGTGCACGGCAGGGTCGGATTTTGGCTTCCGCCCCACACCTTTTGTCGATTTTTTCTTTCTGTTTTCTTCCATACGCATTGATGTTTCCTGTTTCTGATTTTCCGTCCCGGATTCACGACTTTGGAGTGAATCCCTCCCGAGCCGTCAGGCGAGCGGCAAGTTGTTTTGAGTGCCCGAATTTATTTCGGGTGCCTCAAAACACAACTTGCTATGTTCGCTTGAACATGAATTTTCCTTCGTCAAATTAAGTTTTGACCTTCAGCCTCATTCTTCGGCTTCGGGAAACCTCCGCAGCGGTATCCGTTCCGTTGCCGGTGCAAAGTTATGGCGGTTTATCCTATTGTAAAATAGCGGGTTATATGTAACGTGATGACAAATGATGACACAGGTCGTCACCTCCCTTAAAACATAGTGCAGGTATGAAAAAATACCCTTTTATTTGCAGCGTAAACGGTAAAACAAACCAATAATCAAGTGACTGTCCGTTGTATTGTCGGTTAGCGAAAACACTTGTTGCAACAGGTGGGCAGTAATTGTTTACTTGCTTTGTTAGGGCAGATAACTATCGGTTGGTCGGTTTGCCGGTTGGTGAGCACAAAGTAACCATATCACTAACAAACCTTGTCACAAAGCAAACAACAGACAAGTAAAACAATAGTGTAATAAACCATTAAAAAAGTTCAGTTATGAAGAAGAATCCGTTATTCGTTGCGGTCAGCAACCAGAAAGGTGGGGTCGGCAAAAGTACAATGTTGGTAACACTTGCCAGTCTCCTGAATTATTCGATGGGCAAGAATGTGGCTATCGTTGATTGTGACGCCACCCAGCGCAGCCTGTTCAATCTGAGGGAACGGGACATGGAGATGGTGGAGATAAACAAAAAGTACATGGTGTTGCTGGAGGAACAGAGGCTCAGGGGATGCAGGATTTATCCTATCAGGCAGGCAAAGCCGGAGAATGCACGCCAGGTGGCCGGAGAGTTGGCGGCAAAAGCAGATTTTGATATCGTTTTCATAGATTTGCCGGGGTCTATGGACATATCCGGCGTTTTGCAGACCATTTTCAATGTGGATTATGTATTGACCCCCATTGCCGCTGACAATTTCGTTATGGACAGCAGTTTTGTCTTTGCCAAAAGTGTTATGAAGTGTGCGGAAAACCGGAAGAACATTCCCTTGAAAGACGTGTTCCTGTTCTGGACCAAGGTCAAGAAAAGAAGCAATACCGAAGTGCTTGACAATTATATGGCACTGATGAAGAAACAGGGGTTGAAAATTCTGGATTCAATGATTCCCGATCTCTGTCGCTATGACAAGGAACTCTCATCCCGGACCCGCACCTATTTCCGATGTTCACTCCTTCCCCCGCCGGCAGGACAGCTTAAAGGCAGCGGATTGCAGGAACTGGCAAACGAACTGATTGTAAAATTTAACCTGTAATTGAGATATGGCAAAGAAAATTGTAAAAGTGAATGAAGAAAAAATCAGGGGGTATATGGTCGGTGACATTCCTGATGCCATCGAGAACGAGGATATCATAGTGGTTGAGGTTCCGGAAGAGGAAAACAATGAAAGGCAGGATACGGAAAAAGAAACTGCCCGGAAAAATCCCAAACCTTGCAATATGCCCGAATGTGACAGTAACTTTCGTCAGAAGTATCTGGTGAATACCCCCATGCCCGGACGCATCCAGGTATACCTGAACCGCAAGCTGTACGACGAGATAAAGAATTATCTCCATGTGATAGCTCCCGAAGTAAGTATTGCGAGCTATATCAGTAACATCATCGCCGAGCATATAGAACTCAACATCGAGGAAATCACCCGAATGTATAAAGACCGTTTTTCACCCCCTAAAATTCAATAGTCATGGAAACAACATTAATTTATTTTTCAGTAAAAGTCCTGTCGGCAACCTACATATTATATAAGGTATGGATGTTCATTTTCAGTCCGAAAGTTTATAATTTTTGGGATAGTCAGCTTCGTCATATGCGTATTGCACGTATCCGGTTATGGAAATCACGCAAAAAGCGGATGGCGGAAAAAGCAAGGAAAGCCCGGTATAGGGCAAGACTGGACAAGGCTGAAGCGTGGATCGCACAAGCGGAGAAGGATATCCTTAAAGTCGGGCATGAAGAGAAAACCGAAACGCAGCCGAATCCACTGGACGAGTACAATGAAGTTATCGGAAAGACAAAAATAGTCTATCTTGAAGACCCGGACGTGGCGAGAAAAACTCCCACACGTTCTGAACCTATGAAGAAAGAGCCTATAGAGGAAGATGAGGATATAGATCCGGATGATGTGATAGATGGTTTCTCTTCACAAAAGGGACTGACAGAATCGGAAAAACGGGAACTTATGTCAAATGACGGGTGTGTTCCTGACCCGGATTTTTCAAGGGCACTGACTTTTGAAGAACTGAACAATGTCGCTGATGTACTTATTTCGGGGACGGATGACAGAAAGAAAATCCGAAATGCAGCCGAAACCTTGTACCAACTTCAGGATACAGACCTGTTCAGGTTCTTTGCAACCGAATTGAGTACTCAAAGCCAATTGGAAAAACTGCTTAGGGAAAATATGCCAAATGGAAAAGAGACATCAAAACAGTCTTTGGAACAGATTAGAATTGATTGGAATAAATACATGTAAATATGGGATCGAATGTGAAAAACAAAAAACAACAAGCAATGCCGAAGTCAGAAGCAGAATCTTTCGGCATAAAAAGAAATCCTGCAATTCGTGCCCCACGCATCTATCTATCTGAAGAAGAAATCATCAGAATTATGCGGAAAGAAGCCGCTATTAAAAAGAAGATAGGAAATCTTATTGATAGTATGCTTTGTGATGACTCACAAATTTCAGAAATGGATAATACAAAAAATAAGACAGAAGCATTCGATATAGATGAATTCGTTTAATTGTTTCTTTTTGCTGTCATAGTTTCAGAAGGCATGTCGATGTGATATCGGTGTGCCTTTTCCTGTTTTTGGAGATTTATATATCCAAACTGTCTCTTTTTGTTTCCATCGTCATATTAAATTTCTGCCAATATTGGCACTTATATATTATGGACTATAAGATAATGCTGACAAATAGGTATTTAAGAGAAATCAATGCAAAAACTCTATCTTTGCAAAAAAAATGAACGATGGCAATGACAAAAGCGATATTAGAAAAATGGCTGGTGGCGCAGAAGCGTCACCGCCTTTCAGACAGGCAGGTGCAGATGGCCCGTGAATTGGGTCTGAATCCCGACAAGCTCGGCAAGATAGATAACCACCGGCAGGAGGTGTGGAAAACCCCGCTTCCGCAGTTTATCGAGGATATCTACTTCAAGCGGTTCAAACGGGAAGAGCCGGAAACGGTCAAGCCCTTAAAGCAGATTATGGCTGAAATGGAGGTCAAGAAGAAGCAACAGAAAGCGAAGAAGGAGGAACGGAGGAAACAGCGTGCCCTCTCTTCCGGTTCTGAGGAATAGATAATATAATATACAAGAAGCGAAGTGTGAAGGCCGATCGGCTTTCACACTTCGCTTTTCCATTCCAATACAGACAGCCGCTATTTCATCCTTTCATAAAGATTGATGACCGGCTTGCCGCTTTCCAACGCCTTGCTCACCGTGTAGAATGTTCCCCCTTTCGGCACAAGATCCCAATAGGCTATGACTGTATCTGCTTTACGCACCATGTATTCATCCCTGCGAAGGTAACATCCCTTGTGGTAATTCTCGGAAACCATGACCACCCGGTCCATCCTTTCCAACAGACGGGCATACAACAGCCGGTCTTCCGCTTCAAACCACAAGGGCTGTTTCCGAAAAGGTACTGCCGCTATGAGCTTGATACCTTCGTATCTCTCCCTGACCTGCAAGACCGCCTCCGCAGCAGTCATATCAAATCCGCTGGCCATCCCGGTGTAGTATTCCTTGTATCCCTGCCCGTACAGTTCTGTTACCATTCCAGCCACAGCTTCCCTGATTTGTGCAAGTATCCGGGGATCGTTTCCGAACCCTTGCAGAATACGTTCCTTACGGTGTCCCGTGAAAGCCACTGTCTGATTGTTTCTTGTTTCCATGTTATCTTCTGTTTTTTGTTTTACATATATCCATTCAAACCGAACGGTATTTTATTTCCTGAAGGCTTTTCCGCCCCGGTCCGGAATCCCGCAAGGCTTGCCGTGAAAAAATACCGCAAGCGCAGCGAGGATGATTATTTCACGGCAACCAGCCCGCAGGGCCGCCTTGCCGGGCTTCTCAGGACACGGGGCTACCTTTGCCGGAAGAAATGAAATGCCGCTTTCTCCTTATCCTGTTTTTACTGTTTCATATTGCCGGGAAAACCCTTTTTGAATGATTGAAAATTCCCTGCCGATGTAACGTAATGTCATACGGTGTCACATATCGTACAGTTTGTAAATCAATAAATTAAGCACTATATATTCGCAGTCGAAATCATTTTTTGTCTCACTAATTAAAAGTTTCGACACATGAAAAAAAGATTCTTTTTGGCAGCCATGACGCTGCTGGTTTCAATGGGGGCATCCGCCCAGGGCAACGGTATCGGTGGAATTACGGAAGCTACCAATATGGTCACTTCGTATTTCGATCCCGGCACCAAGCTGATTTACGCCATCGGTGCCGTTATCGGCCTTATCGGAGGCGTGAAGGTCTATTCCAAGTTCTCGTCAGGCGACCCGGACACCTCAAAGACTGCCGCCAGCTGGTTCGGTGCGTGTATCTTCCTGATTGTCGCTGCCACCATCTTACGCTCATTCTTCCTGTAATATGGCGGAATTCAATGTCAACAAGGGGATTGGGCGCAGCCCGGAGTTCAAGGGACTCAAGAGCCAGTACCTGTTCATCTTTGCGGGAGGATTGCTCGCGTTGTTCGTAATCTTCGTCGTCATGTACATGGCAGGTATCGACCAGTGGGTCTGCATCGGTTTCGGGGTCGTTTCCGCATCGGTGCTGGTCTGGGTCACTTTCAGGATGAATTCGAAATACGGTGAATGGGGCCTTATGAAACTCCATGCGCTGCGCAGCCATCCCCGCTACATCATCAGCCGGAGAAAGTTCCTCCGGTTGTTTTCTCCAACCATTAAAAACAGAAAAGCATGAAAAACGTAATGAAAACAGCCACGCTGGAAAGCAAGTTTCCGCTGTTGGCCGTGGAGAACGGCTGCATCATCAGCAAGGATGCGGACATCACCGTGGCATACCGGGTGGAACTGCCGGAACTGTTCACGCTGACACGTGCCGAGTACGAGTCCATGCACTCCACCTGGGCAAAAGCGGTAAAGATCTTGCCGAACTACAGCATCGTACACAAGCAGGACTTCTTCATCGAAGAGGGATATAAGCCGGATATCTGCAAGGAAGACCTGAGCTTTCTGAGCCGCAGTTTCGAACGCCATTTCAACGAGCGGCCGTATTTGCAGCATACCTGTTACCTGTTCCTTACGAAAACCACGAAGGAACACAGCCGGACAACCAGCAGTTTCAATGCACTTACAAGGGGATTCATTATCCCCAAGGAAATGCAGGACAAGGAAACCGTCACCCGGTTCATGGAGTGCTGCGGACAATTCGAACGCATCGTAAACGACAGCGGCCTGCTACGTATCATCCGCCTGACGGATGAGGAGATCATCGGGAGCAACAATTCCGCCGGCATCATCGAGAAGTATTTTTCCATGTCGCAGGAAGATGCTACCTGCTTGCAGGATCTGTCACTCGGTGCCGGAGAAATGAAGGTGGGCGACAACTACCTGTGCCTTCATACGCTTTCCGATCCGGAAGACCTGCCGTCGAACGTGTCAACCGATTGCCGGTATGAAAGGCTCTCGACAGACCGGAGCGACTGCCGGCTGTCCTTTGCCGCACCGATAGGCATCCTGCTTACCTGCAACCATGTGGTGAACCAGTATCTCTTCATTGATGATTCGGCTGAAATTCTCAGGAAATTCGAGCAGACCGCACGGAACATGCACTCGCTTTCCCGTTACAGCCGTTCCAACCAGATCAACCGCGAATGGATTGAGGAGTACCTGAACGAGGCACACAGCAAAGGGCTGGTTTCCATCCGTGCGCACTGCAATGTCATGGCATGGAGCGATGACCGGGAAAAGTTGAAGCGCATCAAGAACGATGTGGGCAGCCAGCTGGCGTTGATGGAAGCCAAACCGCGCCACAACACGGTGGATGTACCGACCCTCTTCTGGGCGGCAATACCCGGCAATGCCGGAGATTTCCCGTCCGAGGAGAGTTTCCACACCTTTATCGAGCAGGCCCTGTGCCTGTTCATCGGGGAAACCTCCTACAAGGACTCGCTCTCCCCGTTCGGCATCCGTATGGTGGACCGCCTGACCGGAAAACCCGTCCATCTGGATATTTCCGACCTGCCGATGAAGAACGGCACAATCACGAACCGGAACAAATTCATCCTCGGACCTTCGGGCAGCGGGAAATCTTTTTTCACCAACCACATGGTACGCCAGTATTACGAGCAGGGTGCGCATGTGCTGTTGGTGGATACCGGAAACTCCTATCAGGGACTGTGCAGCCTTATCCATGCCAGGACACACGGCGAGGACGGGATTTATTTTACTTATGAAGAAAAAGATCCGATAGCTTTCAATCCTTTTTACGTGGAAGACGGGATTTTCGATATCGAGAAGAAAGAATCCATCAAGACGCTTATCCTTACCCTGTGGAAGCGTGACGACGAGCCGCCGACACGTGCCGAGGAGGTGGCGCTATCCAATGCGGTCAATCTCTTTCTGGAGAAAATCCGCAGGGACAGCAGCATAAAACCCTCCTTCGATACCTTCTATGAGTTTATCCGTGACGAGTATCAGGATATCCTGAAAGAGAAGCGAACCCGTGAGAAGGATTTTGACGTATGGGGATTCCTCAATGTATTGGAGCCTTACTACAAAGGTGGCGAGTATGACTACCTGCTTAACTCTGACAAACAGCTTGATTTACAGAGTAAACGCTTCATAGTTTTTGAATTGGACAATATCAAGGACAATAAAGTACTCTTCCCGATAGTCACCATTATCATCATGGAAACCTTCATCAACAAAATGAGAAAGTTGAAAGGAATCCGCAAGATGATATTATTGGAAGAACTGAACAAACATTATAGGAGAAAAGAAAATGGAATTTATAATTGATACAGTAAACTTAGAAGATATAAAAGAAGCAGTAGAATATATGCCAATTGTAGGAGTAACAAGTAATCCTTCAATCGTAAAGAAAACAAGTCCAAAAGACTTCTTTCAACATATGAAAGAAGTAAGAAAAATCATAGGAAAAGAAAGAAGTCTACACATTCAAGTGATTTCTAAAGAATGTGATGAAATCGTTAAAGAAGCCCATCGTATTATTGAAGAAATTGATGATCAAGTTTATATCAAAGTGCCTGTTTCTTATGAAGGAGTCAAAGCTATTAAACAATTAAAGTCAGAAGGAATAAATGTAACAGCTACAGCTGTCTATGATTTGATGCAAGCTTATATGGCCTTGGCAGCAGGAGCAGACTATATTGCACCTTATGTCAATAGAATAGGGAACCTAGGAAATGATCCAATGGAACTGATCAATGAATTATCTAATAGAATCGTACAAGATGGTTATGATTGTAAGATATTAGCAGCAAGCTTTAAAGGGGTACAACAAGTAAGAGATGCCTTCAATTATGGAAGTCAAGCAATCACAGCGCCAGTAGAAGTCTTAAAACAAATCTTTGCGAATCCAAGTATTGAAAAAGCAGTGAATGATTTCAATAATGATTGGTATGATGTTTATGGAGAAGGTAAAGGAATTTGTGATTTATAATAAAAGAAATGCTCAAGTTCATTTGAACGGAGCATTTTTTAATATTCTTTTTTGTTTAAAAGTTTTAAACTAATGTGATAAGAAATTATATTACAGATGAATGTGAATATAACAGTTGCAAGTGTTACCATAGATAAATGATTTTCTATAAGTAAATCAATAATTGTTTCTAAATCAAAACCAATGAATTTTGTTAGAAAATAAATTAGAGCTACAAATAAGAAGATACCACCAAAAACAATGATCATTGCAAGTTGACTTCTTTGTGCTTCAAAGTAGACTCCTACAGGAGTTATGATCGCAATCACAAAATAAGAAAACATAAGTGTTAGTAGGCAACCTTGTAGAAAATCACTATTTAGAAAATGAAATGATTGTTGAATACGATAGTAACCTATACTTGAAATACAAATCGCTAAGAATAGAAAAAGTAATCCTAATAAAATACCTAAGCTATATTTTTGTTTAAGATAATCTTCTTTTTTTATAGGCAAAGTAAATAAAGATGTAAAGCCATGATTGATACTATCATAACTAATTGTACTCATTAAAATGATACCTGGAAATACACTGAAATAACCTAAAACAAAGGTGGGTTTCTTATAGAAATAAGAAGAGCCAAAACCAAATAAAACAAGAAAGAGAAAGAGTAATTTGCTTTCTTTGATATATGAAAAATCTTTAATAAATAGTCCCTTCATTTTATTCACCCCTTAACATCATAGAAAATAAAGTATCAAAATTATTCTTTTCAATAATAATTTCTGGATAGTTTTCTTGATAGAATTGTTTTTGATTTGTTAAAGCAGTATAACCATAATTTTCTTTTCTCGTCTTTATAAAGTAATTATGATCTACTTGATTAAATTGTTCTTCTGTTAATTTTAACAAACCATATTGATCTAATAAACAATCCGTTGTTTCATGGAATATAAATTTGCCATCATCAATCATATAAATATCATCACATATTCTTACGAATGCAAGCATTCGACGAATATGTACCGATATTTATCTGA
>OHIN01001086.1_pt1 | contig 15273 bp, 11 predicted proteins | sample 1568261 | NCBI WGS metagenome assembly OHIN01 (sample SAMEA3879578, study PRJEB24766) | human gut metagenome | biome: human-associated habitat; feature: feces | place: USA | collected 1985/1987
TAGCGCCGCCTGCCCCTCAGAGTCCCGCCCGTAAAGCGGAATAGGCGGAGCTCACCCACCCGGAAAAGATTACCGACAGCCTGACCCTCCAAGATTACCTGCAGCCTGATCAGGAGTAATTACCTGCAGCCTTCACCCTCAGAGTCCCGCCCGTAAAGAGGAATGCAGGAGCGCGGGACGGAGTCCGAAGCTCGCGAGGTGCGTTCCATCGGCATGCAGCGCTCGTTCCTCACGCCGCCCGCCATTCCACCCGCTCGCGCCAGATGCTGCCGACGTTTGATCCCGCGCTCATGCTCGCACACTCACAACAGCGCGGAACGTCGGCCGCCTCAGGCTTAGCGGCCCCGCGGCTTCGCCCTCCGTCCCACACTTCCCGCTCCGAGCTAACCCACCCGGAAGATCATTACCGTGCACAAGGGAAGAATACCATCGCCTCTAAAGGGGAAAGATTACCGTCCGCCTGCGAAGAATTAACCTATCGCGACATTTAGTCGCGACAGGCTCATTACCATGCGCGCCCGATGGCGGGCGGGCGTTCATCGCTCGAAGTGCCGATTTTGTCTTATTTCTGTATATCAGTTGAATAGTTCTTGCATATTCCGCTTTTCGGAGGGGCAGGAGGCGCCTCTCGGCTCAGGGCGGGCGGGGGTACCTTAACGGACACATGGGGGAATTCCCCCAAACCCCCTCTGTAAAGTCTTGAAATTTCGGCATTCTCCGATTTCAAGCCTTTACTTTTCTTAGGATGCGCGAATCTACAATGTTATTTTGCAAGCTAAGGCACTGAAATAACATCGTTTGCTTCGCTCTTTTGATTTGAGTTTTTATGTTTTAAAACATGTTCGTTATTGAAATTTTTGTGCTAAAAATATTTGTAAATATGGAACATATTTGTTACCTTTGCAGTGTTATTAATAACAAATAGCACAATGAGATTATGAAGTATTCTGAATTAGAGGCTGAACTTACAGCCGCAGGATGCCATGTCGTTAGGAAAGGCGCAAACCATCTTATTTGGTATTCGCCAATTACGGACAAAAAGTTCCCTCTCGGCCATCACGGAGCGAAGGAAGTTCCTGGTTCTACCGTTCGTAGCGTCCGCAAGGCTTCAGGGTTGAACAAATCCTGATTTCTCGGTTCTGAAAAATGAGTAGGGGATTTCCCCTACTCATCTCCATAATCCTATTGAATTATTTGTTATTAAAAATAAAGGAGGCTTCGCCTCCTTTTAAAAAGAATCTAATAATTTTCATTAACATGAAAGTAAATATAATTTTTGAAATGGCCAAGGATGGCGGATGTTCCTGCTTCATGAAAGAAGAATTGCCGGATTTCGCTCTTTTTGGTTATGGCAATTCTCCGCAAGAAGCCAAAGAAGATATGCTTAAGGCTTATGAGGAAATAAAAATTATGCTTATCGAAGAGAAAAAAAATCCTCCTGAACTTGATTTCATTTATCACTATGATATGAAATCATTCTTCGAATATTTCGATTTCCTTAATGTCTCTAAACTCGCTCAGCGCGCGGGAATTAATCCTTCTTTAATGCGCAAATACTCTTCGGGATTGGTTAAAGCCGGAGAAGGCCAATATTTAAAATTACAACGCGCCGTCCATTCGATTGCTAACGAATTGGCCGCCGCTAATTTTTAAAATATTTAGCCCGTGAGGGTACTTCATTAATCATTGTACTATTGCCGCGCCTTTGTGCGCGGCTTTTTTATTATATTTGCAGTAGAAATTTTTAACCTCAAATCATGAAAGCAACTAAATTCCTTTTATTCGCGGTCTGCGCCGCCATCCTTTCTTCATGTGCGCCTAAGTTCTCCTCTCGGGTATTTTATACTGATTATCAGAAATACGCCGCCGAGGGTTTCTTTGTCACCGAATCAAATACGGTTCCTTTCGATTATACGCCGGTCGGCTCCGTGCTCATCCGACAGAAAGCGGGCGTTATGTCGGAAAATGAAATCATGGCTCAGGAGGTCAAGGAGAAACGCGGTTATGACGAAATTTATGGCGAGTATGAGAAGAAACGGTTCTCGAATTCATGGAAATCTCCGAGCGACTATACTTTGCTCGATTCCGCTCAGAAAGTCGCCATGGGACAGAACGCCGACGGTATTATTAATCTCAGAGTCTATTTCCCCGATTTGAATAACCAAAACATTGTCGAGCTTTCCGGAATGCTTATTAAGAGAAAATAATGATTTGTTCTCATTTATGTGATTTTTTTGCAACCGAACTGATGAAAATGAATATAGTTTTGATTGTTATAGGCTCGATTTTATTGATTGCCGGGATTGTGATGACAGTATCTCATAAGGATACAGAAAAGTTGGGTGTCGCAAATGCGCAAAATAGCATTTCTTCTTCCATGGATGGCGAAACGAAACAAAATGGAATACGTTTCGAAGAAGTATCTAATGGACCGGTCGCGGGACAGGTTGCTAATAATGCTTCGAATGAAGAAGCCTCCAGAAGTGATTCAGATTCAAAAACAGACCCGAAAGAAATGGGGAATGATTTTGAAGGATATATCGCTGATATGCTTAAGGCAAATAGTATTCTGCTGAAGGAGTGGAATCAGGGCACTACGTCGCCTGAAGGAGCTTATGCGGAAAATGAGTTGAATCCTGATTTTCGCGTAATTCAGAAATCTGAGCGCGGGAGCATTGAATATTGGGTTGAATGCAAATATCGTTCTCGCCTTCAGCGCGAGGGCTTCAGGCTCGAGGATTACCAGCTTAACCGCTACGAGTCTATTCAACGCAGTTCAAAAAGAAAAATTATCATTGCTTTGGGTGTGGGTGGTTCACCCAAAGCTCCATCAGATTTATACCTCATCCCGCTTGACACGATTTCTCGATTCAAGCGCATAGGACACAAATTTCTTCCTCATTATGCTTTGGAGAACCCACGAGAAAATTTTAAATCTCATATGGGAGAATGGTTCTTTAATGAAGTTTTCAAAAAGAATAGGAAATAAGTTTGGTAATATCAGCAAAAATCGTTACTTTTGTGATGCAAAATAAACAAGATTGTTCGTCAATCCCGCTGAGCTTCGGTTAATGCTCGGACTTATATCGGGCTTTTTTTTATGCCCGAATACATAATCAGCTTCGGCTGTCATATCCTTACATTATTTTCGCTCTTCGGGAGTGACAATCTTGTTTGTTTTGCGACGGGATATGACAGCCGTTTTTTTTCTGTCTTTATGCAAAACAAACAAGATTGTATGAAAGCGATTTCATTGAGGCCTGCCGGGACGGCCGTAAACTTCCGGATTCTCGCAGTTTTCTCGCAGTTTTTAGCTTACTTTGGTGTATCAATAGCCACCATCAGCGCCATCGTCTGCTTTATCGCTACGATTTGCGATGCAGATGCACTCGCCGCCGGCGCCGCTTTTTCAGCTCTAATCGGCGTCTATCCGTCAACCAAAAGCCAGAAAGGAGAAACAAGCTATGAATAATTCACGTTCAAATCAGACGCCCGGGTATACCGAGGAATCGATTGTCGGTAATCACGTCACATCTTCGTTTGCTATGGAGCCGGGAGCGCCTTACGGCGACCCGACAGATGTCTATGGTATAAAAGTCAACTCGGACGACATGCAAGAGGGAAAAATCATCTTCTCTTCTTTTGAGGAAATGGAAGAATTCTCCCGCCATCTCGCCGAGTATGTCGAACGTAAAAGGAAGAAATAGGATTTTTTTATGCATGATGGAAATTTTTGGAGCAGGGCCGCAGTGATGCGGTCCTGTTTGTCTTTTAATGCTGCAATGTCAGCGGATATTTTCGCCCTAAATATTTCGATTTATGGGAAAATATACCGCTACATCAAAAATCAATCTCGAGGTCAACGGCAAACAGGCCTCGAAGATTTTCAACCAGCTCAAGAAGGAAGCCGAAGACCTGCGCAAAAAGATAGATGCCGCCGCAAAGGCCGGCGACAAGGCTACGGCCAAGAAGCTCCAGAAGGAACTCAATGATGTCAACCGCCTCATGAAGCAGATGAAGTCGGAATCTGCAACGGTCGCCGATGTCCTAAAACGTCTCGATAAGGCTACTCCGCGGGAGCTCCAGAAAACGCTCTCTACTCTCAAACGCCAGCTCCAGGATCTCGAACGCGGTTCCAAGGCATGGGAACGCCAGATTGAACTGATTAAATCAGTCAAGGCCGAAATCGACAAAGTCAATGATTCTCTCAAGGAGTCGGATTCTCGCTGGAGCAAGATGAATAAATGGCTCAATGATTGCCAGACCTTTCTCGCCGGCGCCGCAGCTGCCGTCACCGGTTTGGTGATGGCCGGACGCAAGGCCGTAGAGGCTTATGCCGAAATGGATCAGGAGATGGCAAATGTCCGGAAATTCACCGGAATGTCGGCCGAAGAAGTCGAAGCTCTCAATGTCGAGTTCCAAAAGATCGATACACGCACGCCGCGTGAGGAACTTAACAAGCTCGCTCAGGAGGCCGGGCGCCTCGGGAAGTCTTCGCAGGAGGATGTTCTCGGTTTCGTCCGCGCCGCCGATAAGATCAACGTCGCTCTCGATGATCTCGGTGAGGGGGCCACGCTGACGCTCTCAAAACTCACCGGCATCTTCGGCGATGAGGAACGCCTCGGCACAGAGCAATCCCTGCTTGCCGTCGGTTCCGTGATAAATGAACTTTCTCAGAATTGCTCGGCATCGGCCCCTTATATCGCTGAATTCGCTTCTCGGCTCGGGGGCGTCGGCTCGCAGGCCGGTCTTACCGTCCAGCAGATCATGGGATATGCCGCCGTTCTGGACTCAAACAATCAGAAGCTCGAAGCTTCTTCAACGGCTCTTTCGCAGGTGATGGTGCGCATATATCAGGAGCCGCAGAAATACGCAAGAGTCGCCGGTATTGATGCGGCCAAGTTCACGAAGTTAGTGAAAACAGACATGAACGAGGCGCTGATCCTGTTCCTCTCTACGCTGAACAAGGCCGGAGGGATGAACACTCTATCGCCGATGTTTGCAGATATGGGAGAGAACGGTTCACGCGCAATTGCCGCACTCTCTACTCTCGCCGGAAATATCGATAAGGTTGTGTCTCAGCAAAAAGTGGCAAATGAGGCCTTCCGCGAGGCAACTTCTATCGATACAGAGTTCAATGTGCAGAACAATACCGTGCAGGCCTCGCTCGATAAAGCTAAGAACCGGTTCAATGAACTCGCGGTCTCACTGGGTGAGAAGCTCCAGCCGGTGATGAAGTATGCGATTTCTACGACATCGATGCTTGTTCGCGTTCTCGATCAGGTTATCTCGTTCGTCACCAAAAACGGAACGGCTCTCGCTTCTCTGACGCTTGCAATTGTGGCGTATTCTACAGCTGCTCATTTCGCTACGATCAAAACAAAATTGATGACTGCAGCTCGCGTTGTCGACACCGCAATCTTGAATGCGGAACGTGCGGCTCTCCTGCTCTTCTCTGCGGCCACTTATGCACTATCGGGCAATCTCGCAAAGGCGAGAGTGGCCATGCGTGCGTTCTCGGCCGCAGTCGCTTCAAATCCGATCGGTTTGGCCGTGACTGCCATTGCCGCGCTCATCCCTCTGATCATTAAACTTTGTCAACACACAGAAACATATACGGATCGCGCCAATAAGCTTATCGAGAAGTCGCGCCAAGTGTCGGAGGCCACAATGCGCGAGCAGGCTGAAATCGATAAACTTTTCGGCGCTCTCAAAGGTGCCGAGAAAGGCTCTGAACAATATCTGAGCGTAAAGAACCGCCTGATCTCTCAATATGGGAAGTATCTCTCAGGGCTTATCGATGAGAAGGGGGAGATCATCAACCTCGCTCAGGCTTATGATACGCTCTCGAGAGCGGTGCAACGTTCCGCCCAGCTGCGCGGCCTCACTGATGCGAAAGAGGAACTCGGCAAACAGTATTATTCGGAACAGACGGAGGCGTTGAACCTCCTGCGAGGTTCCCTGAAGGGTTATGGAGCTTCCGACATGGAGGCCGAGCAGATTATAACCAAGGTATCGATGGCGATGTCTTCCGGCAAGGGCATCGATGCGAAGACGCTGCAGCGCATTCAGTCGCTCTCGGAGGGTCTCCCGGTTGCCGATACGAAGACCGGCGAGAAATTTACGAATAGCGTTCAGAAATGGTATGCCAAAAACAATTTGCCGTTCTCAAAGAATGCAACAACGCCGATCTCGATATTCAGATCTATGCAGTCGAATCTGAAGGATTACCGAACGGGCCTCAAAAATATCGAAAATATGGAGCTCGGCGTTAATCCTTCCAAGAACTACGACAGCAACACTCTGCTCAAAGTTCTTGAGGGACTCGACAAGATTGTCGAGTCGGGAGAGTCCGGAGCCGTTTCTGTCCCTAACCTATATGCGCCGGAGTCGAAGAAAACGATGCCGCTGGTTCTCAATGAAGAGGGAAAAAAGCAATGGACGAAGGATCAGCAGAAACCATTGGTGTATCGTCCGGACGCTTCTCCGCAGCCGTCGTCGGCACTCGGCTCCTCGGGCACGGATCAATTCGGCCTCGCCAATGCTCCGACTGTCTCTTTTCAGATTCAGCCAGTCGCACAGCCTGCGAAGAAGCCTCGCGACGTTTATTCCGGCAAGGGTTATTCGACTATCGCGGCATCGCCGATAGAAGCAAAAGCTATCGCCGATCAGATCCGTGAGGAGCTGCGCCTGCGCGGTGTCGCTTTCGATGGAAATGATGCAGGCTCTACAGATCTTGAGCCACAGAGTGTGGATCCTGCGGGCAACTATGTCTCCGAGAAGGAACAAAAGAAGCAGGAGCGCGAGGCTCGCGCTGCCCAGATCAAGGCCCGCAAGGAGTTTAAGGAGCGTTTGAAGGAGATCAAATCCGAACGCGAAAAGGATATGGCCGAGATTCTCGCCGAAAGGTCAGTCGGAAATCTCGACTATCGCAAGTTCCAGAATGAAAAGTTCGACATCATGACCCGGTATTATAAAGATTCTATCGATCTTTATGATAAAAACGGTCTCGAAGATGATGCCGAAAGGCAGGAACTTGATAAAAAACGGCTGGAACTCGAGGACTCTTTCCGTCGTGAGAAAGTGGTCCTCGACCTCGATGCCGTCAAGCGCACGGCTGCGCTCGAGGAAAGGATGCTTCAGGCTGCGTTCAACTCAAAACGTAACCGGACGCTCGCCGATGAACTGAAGCTTCAGGAGGACCTGATGGATATCCGCTATAATGCGCTTTTGGATGAGCAGAAGCTTTATTCCAAAGGCTCAAAGGAATATGAGGATGTAGAGCGCCGCATGCAGGATCTTCTTTGGCAAGACCGACAGGATAAGCAGCGGTTGATTCTTGCCAAAGAAAAGGAATTCCGCGATAAATTCGACAAGTTGTCAGTAAAAGAAAAATATGACCTCGAGCTCGCTGCTCTCGAGGAGCTTCATAAACGGAAGAAAATTCTGGATTCGGAATACGAGGAATGGCGCAAGCGCCTTCTCGCCGATCGCGATAAGGATGTGCGTAAAGAAGGAGATAATTTGCCTGGTTCTCCTGAAAAGAATAATTTCTCTGCTGCGACAGAAGCAAGAATTAAATACAAAGCAGGCAAACTTGAACTCGATAAGGCTAAGGCAGATGGTGTAATCGATGAGGACGAATATAATATTCGTCTGCGTAGATTAGGAACAGAATTGCGAAATTCTCTTATCTCGCCTTTGAAAGATGCTGATTCGGAATGGGTTAAATTGCTCTCGAATATGATTGGCGCATGGGCAGATTTCTCAGATGCGTTGCGTGATTCGGATGCGGATCCATTTACAAAGCTCTCTGAAGCAGTCAAGGCTACAGCGGCAATCGTCGGCGCCGTAACTTCTCAGATCACCGAATTCTCAAAAATCGAGTATGAGAAGCAGTCGAAGCAGGTAGAAAAAAGATATGATCGAGAGATTGAACTTGCCGAGGGCAATACATATCTCACTAAAAAACTCGAGAAGCAGAAACAGAAGGAACTCGATGCTCTGAAGGCTGAAGAAGCTAAGAAGAATTTCGCGATGCAGGTGATCGCGACTATCGCCCAGACGGCTGCGAATGCCGTTCAAGCTTACGGAGCCGGTCTTTCTGTAGGTGGCCCGGCCGGTCTCGTACTCGCTCCTATCGCCGCGGCGCTTGCGGTTGCTCAAGGTGCCGTCCAGATTGCTTTGCTTAAGAAGCAACAGCAGGCTGCCGAATCGGTCGGCTATTCGGAGGGAGGTTTCACACGCCCGGGAAGAAAGGATGATCCTGCAGGCGTAGTTCATGCAGGCGAATGGGTTGCATCGCAGAAGCTCGTCAATTCGCCGCAAACTCGCCCGCTTATCGACATGCTCGAGTATGCGCAGCGTAACAATACCATCGGCTCCATTTCGATGCGGGACGTTTCCCGGTCGGTGGCTGCGCCGATGATGGCCGCTTACGCCGCACCGCAGATCCAGCCGGTGATTGTCGCTCCTGCAGAACAGGATCGACAGCAGCCGGACCCGCAACTCTCGCAAGTGATGGGGCGTCTCGCCGATCGTCTCGACGCTCCTTTCGTCACTGTCAATTCAGTCACCGGTGATTTCGGCAGCCTACAGGCCGAAAACAGATATAAACGTATGATCGCAAATAAGTCAAGACGTTCCCGCTCATGATTAGGATTATTGTCAACGGACGCGACCTCGAACTGCCGTCGGATATCGCGTTCACTCTCACGCTGGAAAACAGGCTGTTTTCCAACTCCGACGGCTATTCGTTCGATATCGAGATCCCTCTGAGGGATTCTCGCGTGAATTCGGAAATATTCGGCGTTATATGGCGAAAGGATGCCGAAATTGAGAAATTGAAGTTCTCGGCAATCCTTATCGCTCAGAATGTTGTGATGCGCGGCATTGTGGCCATAGTTTCGGTTTCGGATAAAACGCTGTCGATTCAGTTTTTGGAAGGCCGGTCGGCTCAGAATTTTGAACGCGATCTCGAGGAAAAGTATATCAACGAGCTCGAGTTGGAGCGCTTCAATGTGCCGTCTTCGGTTCCACAACATCCGCAGGATGTGTGGAAATCTTTTGATGAAGGGGCTGAAGCTGTCGCCATCCCTTGGGTAAACAATAATTCTGAATCTGGAATCGTGCAGAATTGTGTCAAGCATGGCGACAACGGAGGCTGGTCCTGGGATATCCAGAACAAAGGGGGCCTCTCTTATTTCCCTTATCTGCCGGTTCTGATCCATAAGATTTGCAAGGCTGTCGAATATCGGTGCGATATCGTCCCTATCGAGAGGTCGCGTTTCCGGCATCTCATTATCTGCAATGCATTGCCTGCGGTTTTCAATCATAAGAATTATGCTGACGCCCTGCCTCATTGGACCGTCAATGAGTTTTTCGAAAAATTGGAACCGATTCTCGACGGCGAATTCGACATAGACAATTCATCAAAAATCATCTCTTTTAGATTCACTCGTGATATACTCGAGGAGATTGATCCGGTCTGCCTCGATGATGTTGTCGATGATTTTACCGCCGAGTTCGACACGATGAACGACGACAAGTCTAATCTCGATCTGATGCACAACATCGGCTACAAGGACAACGGCTCGCGGTTCTGGCCGATTCTTTCCTGCGACTGGTTCATCAGAAACCGTCGCAAGAATCCGGACGCGGGCGAGCCTTGGGTGATGCCGGGTTCTTCTTTTGTCGTCGGCGATGACGGCCACCGCCGGCCGGCAGATGATGCGCAATGGATCCAAAAATGGATAGTCGAGTTCGATACCATGGATGAATTTATATCTAAATTCAAGGAATATGAGTATTTCGGTTTTCACCGCAATCCTATTGTTCAGCAGAATGTCTATTACGTCCGGGAAGTCGACTGCCATTTCATATTCCATTCTACGGATTATCTTGAGCTCTCTCTTAAAAAAGGATTCGTCCACCATTTCGAAATCATGCCTGTAAATGTTTTCGGCATGTATACAGTAGATCCGGAGGAAGAGGATTTCGATGAATTGAGCACTGTCCCGGTGCCTATCGATGATGCGGAGTTCAAATGCGCATTTCTGACTTTCACGAATCCGGACGATTCCGAGATGACCGGAGATGAAGTCTACAATTACTCCGGCACCGGCGAGGATCCATGGAGCGGAAGCGAAAACAGCGGTCAGGATACTGTCGACTTCCAGAAGAGCCTCCAGCCGCTCGTCTACCAGAATATCATGAAAGGCGATCAGTCAAAGAAGCAGGAATATTTTGACAGGCTTTTCCTCGGTTTTTGGGCCGGAGACCATCCGTATCTTGAGCAGATAGGACCGCGACCCATAACCTCGAATGTCGTGATCTACGATTATTTCAAGTACAAAATATTCAAGCAATATTCTTTGCGCCTTAATCATGACTTCTCCCGCGGTTCGGAGCAGTATTTGTCTATCGATGATAAGAAACTTTTCAAGTTCTCTTTCATCTCAGACTCGCTTCCTTCGCCGAGAGCGACTTACTATATAAAAGGGAAGCGTTATATCTGCTCGAAGCTCACCATTGAGTTCAACGCCAGCGGAATGTCTCGCATGATTAAAGGAGAGTTCTATAGGTTCTGACCGGGATCATCTTCGAATGCTCCTTTAAAATTCTTCGTCTCGGCATGGATGTCTTTCTCTATGCCGAGATATTTGTTTGTTGTCGATATGTCGGTATGCCGCGCCTGATCGCGGGCAATCACGATGCCGGCCGCGTTCGCCAGATCCCGGATGCCGGTATCTTTAAGACTGTAGAACTGGTATTCCTCGCCCCATCCTAATTTCTTGCGCATCGTCACCCAGCGTTTGTTAAATCTGTCCGGATCCCATTTCTCAGGAGCAGGACGAAAATTCTTCCCGAACAGATACCAGTTCCCGGGACTCTTGAATATGTCGAGTTTTACCATCATCCGGATGATTGTAGCATTAAGGCCGACATACCCATCTCGCTTATTTTTGCTGAATTCCTTGGAAACGAACACTCGCTGCTTCTTCAGCTCGAAGTCGCATAACCGCAGATTGCTTAACTCAGTGGGTCGGATGAATGTGTAGTATTCCATCATGACGGCGAGAAGGAAATGGGGATCTTCTTCCGAAAGATATTTCTTCAGTTTTCGCATCATTGATGCAGTAAGCGGTTTCCTGACTTTTACATCTTCCGGTATCTTCGGAATTCCTTCAGCCGGGTTCGACTCGATATATTTCCGCTGTACCATGAAATCACCGAGAGCTGAACACCAGCCCCGATAGTTGTTGCGCGTACGCGGTCCGGTGTCCCGATCGAGAAGAACCCAGTCCAGAAAGTCCGTTATGAATCCGCGGTCGTACTCGTGCGCGCTGTGTATCGGATTTATCCTTGTGCGGTTATACTCGAGCAGAACCTTTACTCTCGAGCTGTAGCTCTGAAGAGTCTTCTTTCGACCGGTCTTGCGTACATATTCGATGTATTTGTCTGCAACTTCCTCGATAGAAGTATAACCTCTCGAAAGGACATTCTCTGACCATGGATTCCATCCGCCGCGGAGCTTTACTATTAGCTCCTCGATCAGCTCTCTGGCATAAAGATTTCTCTGAAGCTTCGATTTATATTTATCTAAATGTATCTTCTTCCGGCGCATCTTTCCACGAGATGCATCCCATGTTGTGAAATCTACATAGACTTTCTTGCCGTCGGGATGGTAGACGGGTAATGAGTACCCTAATACATGGGTAGAATAATCGCGTTTCGGAGGGCACAAATTTTTTTTAGACATAACAGAAATTTGTGTAAATCCCTATCGTGCCTGGTTCGAGACGTAACGTATCTGTCTACTGTACGTCTACACTATTCTTAACAAAACAGCCAAGTGTCTGTAACGTTGACACTTGGCCTGTGTTTTGCGGAGAGACAGGGATTCGAACCCTGGGTACCTAAAAGGCACAACGGTTTTCGAGACCGCCCCGATCGACCACTCCGGCATCTCTCCTCGGTCGTTTTTGATAGCGTGCAAAATTACAACTTTTTTCTGATATAATACAAATTTTACGCAATCTTTTTTATTCGTCATTCGAAAAACGATTGAAAATCGACTCGTTTTATTAATTTTGCAATGGCATTTTTTAACGATGCCCGTACTTATATTGTTATACTGTCAGGGAACTATGGTTTCGACATTGACAGAAAGCGGACGCATCTTGAATGCGTCCCTACATCCTGAGACACCATGTCAGATAAAAATAATTAGATAACCTTTAAATTGATATATTATGGCAGACGATAGAATAATACCCGCTTCCGAGCTCATCATCAATGACGACGGTTCGGTATTCCACATCCATCTCAAACCGGAGCAACTCCGCGACCATATCATTTTCGTTGGCGACCCTGGACGCGTCGACATGGTCGCCTCTTATTTCGACTCCATAGATTACAATGTGTCTTCGCGTGAGTTTCATGCTATCGGTGGCACCTATAAAGGGAAACCGCTGATGGCCATATCCCATGGCATCGGTCCCGACAATATCGAGATTGTAGTGACTGAGCTCGACGCCCTCGCCAACATCGATTTCAAGACACGCAAAGTGAAACCGGAACACCGCACTCTGAACATTGTGCGAATCGGCACTTCCGGCTCTCTGCAGGAGGATCTGCATATCGGCGATTTCGTCATCGCCGAGAAAGGAACCGGCTTCGACGGCATCCTCAATTTCTATGCCGACCGCGACAAAGTATGCGATCTTGAATTCGAACGCGAATTCTGCCGCCATACCGAATGGAAATCCACATGGGCCGCTCCCTATACCGTCGACGCCGATCCGGAGCTCGTCCGCAAAATCGGCAGAGACGACATGGTGAGAGGCTTTACGATAGCCGCTGTCGGTTTTTATGCACCGCAGGGAAGAATGGTAAGACTGAAACTCGCCGATCCGCATCTGAATGAGAAAATTGAATCTTTCAGATACAACGGGCGACCGATCACTAATTTCGAAATGGAATCGGCTTGCCTGCAGGGTCTATCGAAACTTCTGGGTCACCGTGCAATGACCGTTTGTTGCATCATTGCCGAAAGGCGCCTGAATAATGCCAATACGGACTATAAGCCGAAAGTGCGCCAGCTTGTCGAGACTGTTCTCGACCGTCTTGTCGAGACTTACTGATCAGCATAAACACCTTCCTCAGGAGATGGAATACCGATTGCCGGGCTGACGCGTGATAATGCCATCGAACTCAAGATCGGTCAAGGCCGACATGAGTTCGGGAACCGATATTCCGGTTCTTGAAAACAATACATCTACATTGAGCGGCGTAGCCTCAAACTTAAGGATCTCATAGATTCTACCGGCCACACCCGACAATTCGGGGAAAAGATTACGCTGACGAGGCGCGATCCTTACATCGAGAGGACGCCAGTCCATCAATTCGATAACATCGGCAGCGGCTGTGACCAGATGCGCTTTCTCTTTGCGTATAAGCAGGTTGCAGCCGCCGCTCGTTGAATCTGAGATGCGGCCAGGAAGAGCCATGACATCGCGGTTATAGGAAAATGCATAATTAGCGGTGCTCATTGCGCCGCCTTTGATTTCCGACTCGACAACTATCGAGAGCCTCGACAACCCGGCAACAATCCTGTTCCGCTCGAGAAAACGGGCTGCAAAAGGAGTCGTTCCGCTCAGATATTCCGATAACACCGCTCCCCCGCTGTGTATGATCCTCCGCGCGAGGTCGCGATGGGCCGACGGATAAATAGTGTCGAGACCATGTGCCATCACGGCAACTGTAGGAAGATTGTTTTCAATCGCCGCCGTATGCGATGCGGCATCGATACCGAAAGCAAGACCACTCACAACAGTCAGATCCGGGAAATAGGCGCCTAAATCGGCCACAAACCGCGAGCAGAAATCCAGTCCATATTTAGTGCACCGCCGAGTTCCGACCATACTAAGCATATGCTCGACGTTCAGATCGGCCTCTCCGAGCTGGAAAAGCATCACCGGCGCATCGGGTATCTGCCGCAGAAGCCAGGGATAATCATCATCGAACAGAGAATAGACACGGATTGAATGACGGTTCACAAACTCCACCTCTTTGCGGGCCCTCTCGAGAGAGGCTGCAAGGTCGGTTGATGAAAAACGCATGCTCCGACTCAGGCCGAGCGTACGCGCCGACTCATCCGGGGAAACAGTGAAAAGACCTTCGGGAGTAAGGCCGGTTTCTGCCATCCGCCTCACAATGTCGGCATTAATACCCTTTACAATGCCAAGGGCTATTCTGCTTTCTGTCTTCCCCGGATTCATCTTATACTCTTCTTTATCGTATAAATTTTGCAAACACGGCCGCCAGCTCGTCGCCTCGTGTAAGCTTTCCATTTCTCAGCACTACGACTGTCACCACGCCTTCTGCGCATACTTCACCGTTCGACTTGATTATATCCTGATGGAAAATAAAGCGCGGACCTTTGCGCTCTATGCGTAGACAACTGATGAAACTGTCACCGCCGCGTAAGGATGTCTTATATTCCACCTCAATTTTCCTCACCACCGCATCAATGCCATTTTCATGCATCTCATTGAACGACATTCCGGCATCCATACAAAAACGGTGACGCGTATGTTCCATATAATGGAGATAGTTGGCATTATTCACTATCTGCTCGCAGTCGAGCTCATAGTCTCTCACCTCCATATCCATTATAAAGCAATATTTCTTATTGTTTTCTTTAAGTATTCTCATTTGTATATTAGATTTTCTTAATTCTGTTTATACTCTCTATAAATCCGGCGAATTTCTCGTCCGAAAGGAAGGCTGACCTCGGTATCCAGAGGAAACCTTTCCCGGGAAGGAGGAAGCTCACCGAATCATGGCCCAGACGCATACTTCCCAGTCGGTCGCAGCCGATAGTAAACACGCGCGTCATTGCCGGAGGTTCTGCTTCCTCTTCATCATCCGGTAACGCCTCGTAAAGGCTGACTTTAACGCCATCCTCAGAAAGGCCCAAGGAATGCGGCGACACATTCATATAGCATTCAGTGTTCAACCCGTAGTAATAATATAGGAAGAGCACCGCCATCGGGACTACCGTAAAGACAAGAATCAGCGTGACCATAAACCAGACCGCGGAGATAAAGAATCCGGCAATGACTGTTACTGCCATCCAGAGACCCATCTCGCCGGGATTGCCGAGCATTTTCCCAAATACTCCTGCCACCTGGTCTGCATCCATTCCGGTGAAAGTTCCTGTCGCAAACTTTACAAAGTAGCTGAGCATCCAGCCGGAAACCGTCGTGT
>OHIN01001089.1_pt1 | contig 15241 bp, 10 predicted proteins | sample 1568261 | NCBI WGS metagenome assembly OHIN01 (sample SAMEA3879578, study PRJEB24766) | human gut metagenome | biome: human-associated habitat; feature: feces | place: USA | collected 1985/1987
TCTGTCCGCCGTAGGTCGGATCATTCAAGACAAACGATTCTATTTTGTTTCCCTGCTTGTCGTACCGCCAGTCGCGGAACAAATTTTCACCAAACCCTTTTTTGTCGGTTGCTTTCAGGAAACGAGCAGGAATGATCTGGTCCGTATCCACATTCTCTAAAGGAAGGGGGACGCAGGTTGATGTAATGATATTGAATTTCTGTTTCATGAATGTTAAAATTTATGATTTATGATTTCAGAAAAACGTTCTCGGATCGGTAATTTCCCCAGTCACGGCTGCCGCAGCAGCTACTAGCGGTCCAGCCAGAATCGTACGGGCCCCCGGCCCCTGACGTCCTTCAAAGTTACGGTTGCTTGTCGAAACTGCATATTTTCCTGCCGGGATCTTATCGTCGTTCATTGCCAGACAAGCCGAGCATCCCGGTTGACGTAACCGGAAACCGGCTTCTTCGAATATCTTGTCTAACCCTTCTTCACGGATCTGCGCATCTACCAGCCAGGAGCCAGGAACCAGCCAGGCGACCACATGGTCGGCTTTCTTCCGTCCCTTAGCAATGGAAGCAAAAGCACGAAAGTCCTCGATACGGCCATTGGTACAAGAGCCTAAGAACACATAGTCGATCTTCTTGCCCAACAAGGATTCACCCGGTTCGAACCCCATATACTCCATCGATTTCATAAAAGAAGCTTTCTCCACATCGTTCATACCCTCGACAGTCGGGATATGTTCGGTAACTCCCATTCCCATACCCGGATTGGTACCATACGTCACCATCGGTTCGATATCGGCAGCATCAAACAGAATCTCTTTGTCAAACACAGCATCATCGCCACTTTTCAAAGTCTTCCAATAAGCAACCGCCTTATCCCATTCTTCGCCGGCAGGAGCATTTTCACGTCCCTTAAGATAAGCGAATGTCGTTTCGTCAGGAGCGATCATACCACCACGCGCTCCCATTTCAATAGACAGGTTGCACAAAGTCAAACGCCCCTCCATCGTCAAGCTACGGATCGCCGCACCAGCATACTCGATGAAATATCCGGTTGCACCGCTGGTCGTCACTTTCGACATGATATAAAGGGCGACATCCTTTGCTGTCACCCCTTTCCCTAGATTACCTTCCACACAGATACGCATGGTTTTCGGCTTTGCCTGCAAAATGCACTGGGAAGCCATAACCATTTCCACTTCACTGGTTCCGATACCGAAAGCGACCGCACCGACTGCTCCATGAGTAGAAGTATGCGAATCACCGCAAACGATCGTCATCCCCGGCAAGGTCAGTCCACGTTCCGGGCCTACCACATGAATAATACCATTCCTCTCATCCATCATTCCATAATGAGTCAAACCAAATTCGGCAGCATTCTTTGCCAGCGTATCGACTTGATTCTTCGAAACAGGATCTTCGATCGGTTTATCCTGATCGTGTGTCGGCGTGTTATGATCCGGCATACAATAGATACGTTCCGGACGAAACGGCTTCAAACCACGTCGACGCATACTGGCAAAAGCCTGTGGACTAGTTACTTCATGACAGTACAACCTGTCAATGTAAAGTTGTGTGGGCCCCTCTTCGATCATCGTCACTACGTGGGAATCCCAAATCTTGTCAAATAATGTATTCATAATTATCAATTCACTTCACAAATTTATTAATTGCATCGATAAATGCCTCTACAGAAGCGGCTATAATATCGGTATTGGCAGCAAAACCATAATAACGGTTTCCTTCGTACTCAACCTGCATATGTACCTTCCCCATATCGTCACTGCCTTTATTAATCGCTTGAATCAAAAACTCCTGAATCGTCATCGTACGGTGGATAACAGATTTCACCGCCTTGATAGCAGCATCAACAGGACCGTTGCCAGAAGCGGCGGCCTCAAACCTCTCACCAGCTATATTCAGGCAAATGCTGGCCACAGACTGCAAACCGACACCGGAGGTCACCTGTAAATATTCCAACTTGATACGATGCATGGCCGTGCGGTCTTTGCCAGCAAGCATCAAGATATCGTCGTCGTTGATATCTTTCTTACGGTCAGCCAGTTTCAAGAATTCTTCATAAACCTTATCTAGTTTTTCCTGAGACAATTCGACGCCCAATACCTGTAAACGGTGTTTCAATGCCGCACGTCCGCTACGGGCAGTCAGCACGATTGCATTATCGTCGATTCCTACATCTTTCGGATCGATGATTTCATAACTTTCACGATTCTTCAAAACGCCATCCTGATGGATGCCGGAAGAATGAGCGAACGCGTTACGTCCGACGATCGCCTTATTCGGCTGGATAGGCATGTTCATCAGGCTAGACACCATACGGCTGACTCCGTAAATCTTTGTCGTATTGATATTGGTAATAATGCCACGTTCTTTGTGACTCTTGAAAATCATCGCGATTTCTTCCAAGGATGTATTACCGGCACGTTCACCTATACCGTTCATGGTGACTTCCACCTGACGTGCACCATTCAAGACACCCTGCACAGTATTGGCGGTAGCCATCCCCAAATCATTATGACAGTGGGTAGAAATGATAGCATTCTCGATACCGTCTACATGATCCATCAGATATTTGATTTTCGCCCCATATTCGTCCGGCAGGCAATAACCGGTCGTATCAGGGATATTGACAACTGTCGCGCCAGCTTTGATGACCGCTTCTACCACACGTGCCAGATATTCGTTGTCAGTACGTCCGGCATCTTCGCAATAAAATTCGACGTCTTCCACATATCTCTTGGCATATTTGGCAGCAGCGACAGCCCGTTCCAAAATATCTTCCTGATTCGAATTGAACTTATACCTGATATGATAATCGGACGTTCCAATACCTGTATGAATACGTCCGTGCTTTGCATATTTCAGTGCTTCGGCAGCCACATCAATATCTTTTTCTACCGCACGGGTAAGCGCACAGATTGTAGGCCACGTTACGGCTTTCGATATTTCAACAACGCTATTGAAATCTCCCGGACTCGATACGGGAAAACCGGCTTCTATCACGTCTACTCCCAGTTCTTCCAGAGCTTTGGCTACCTGAATCTTTTCAATACTATTTAACTGGCAACCCGGCACTTGTTCACCGTCACGCAATGTCGTGTCGAAAATAAATAATCTGTCTGACATAGTTCTTATCGTCTTAAATTTGTTAATATCTTTTCTGAATGAAAAAAGCCTCTCTCACAAGGAAGCGAGAAAGGCTTTTTCATATCTTAATGCCCTGTAAAGCATACACAGTCTCACTTCCTATTCCGTTCCCAGAGTAGAATAATGTTTAGAGAAATAATGAGACTATTTAGCATTACCTGTTTCATATTGTCTTTTCAACCGTTTTTGTTTGAACGCTGCAAAGATACGGTCTTTTTCCAAACATCCAAATATAATTTAAAGTTTTTATCACTATTTTCTTATAAAATAAAAGACAAATACATCTAAATTCTTCAATTCATAACCAACAATCTACTTATCATTTTTCAAGGCTTCTTTATGGAGAATTGATCCACCACTTTCCCGTCCACATCTACGACCTGTATTTTTAGTTCTTTCGGATCGGCAGCCGCTTTCAAAATAGCCGTATTGGAATTGACGATAATCGGGAACGGTGTACGATCCGTTGCATCCTGATGGATGAAACGGTGGAGGTGACCACACAACATAACGTCCGGCTTGGCATCGCGTAGCAAAGGCATGAACTTCTGCTCCACTTCCAAGTTTCCATGCCATCCGCCGATCGGTGGGATATGGGCTACAATAATTTTAAACGGCGCGTCCTTATATTCTTTGCTATCCAATACTCGGCGCAACCATTCGGCCTGTTCTGTCCGGTATTCGTCGTAGACTGTTATACCGGCATATTCAATATCGGAATCCGGCTTGTCCTCTCCCGTATCCAAAACGACAAAACAGATCGGACCTTGCCGGAATGTATAGTAGATATTCTCTTCTTTTGGAGAGAAATAACGTTGGAACTCGGTTGCAAAAGCGCCACGTGTTTCGTGGTTGCCTCTTGTATAATACATCGGAATCTCAGAGGCAAACAGCTTGGTCGCCGTATCCATAAAACCGTCGAAGATATGATTTTCCTCATTGAAGACTGACACCATATCACCGTTAAAAAGAAAAAAGTCCGTCTTTTTCAAATCACACTTGGAAACTAGGTTCGTCAACAGGTCATTTTTGCCATGTATATCGTTCACCATCGCAAATGAGACGGAATTATCCGCAGGATCGCTCGTCTTGAACACCAACGGCTTTTTGGAGTAAACATCAGTCGAGGCATAGTTCCCATAGATGATCTTATGTCCGACATGGCTCAGTACTTCCTGTACGAAGACACGATAACGGTAGTTCGTACCCGGTTTAAGCCCTTTGATCTTCACGGTATGGATCGTAGATGTATTTTTTACTCCGTTACGGGCATCATAATATTTGGGACGTTCGGTAGCATAAAAGTTCGTATCGTCATCCGGCGCCAGCTCCACCCAACCGACAGAAGGTTTATCCGACAACCACACGATCGTCACCTCATCAGGCCCTAGATTCTGCAAATAAGGACCATGCACCAACCGAATCTTCGACTCTACTGCTCCTGCTAGACAAACAGACAGCCACAATAACATTACTAAAATTTGGAATTTCTTCATGATATAATATTTAAGCAATTAAATTCGAATTTATAGCTACGAAGATATCGATTACTATTCAAAAATTTCTTATCAAAATGATACATTTTCATTAAAAAAAGTGACAATTCATACCGAATTGCCACTTTCTTTATGCACTCAAATAAAAAATGCGATGTCTATCAATTGTTTTCCGGGCGCAATTTACGAACGACTGCACCTGCACGCCACATTTCGCTTTCGCGCAATGCTGCCAGTTCTTTTTCCAAACCTTCACGATAATCCGGCTTACTGTTCGTATCGATAGAACGCTGCGCTTCGTTACCGCAGGCGACCTCCCGGTATAATTTTTCAAATACAGGCTTAACGGCATCGTGGAACGGCCCCATCCAGTCTAAAGCGCCACGCTGTGCAGTAGTCGAACAGTTTGCATACATCCAGTCCATTCCGTTTTCAGCAAACAGCGGCATCAAAGACTGAGTCAGTTCTTCGACTGTTTCGTTGAATGCTTCGGAAGGTTCGTGGCCGTTTTCACGCAATGTTTCGTATTGAGCCAACAATAAACCTTGGATAGCCCCCATCAAAGTTCCACGTTCACCAGTCAGATCGGAATAAACTTCCTTCTTGAATGTCGTTTCGAACAGATAGCCTGAACCAACGCCGATACCCAAAGCGATCACACGATCCCATGCTCTACCGGTTGCATCCTGGAAAATTGCATAGCTTGAATTCAAGCCACGTCCCTGCAGGAACATACGACGCAAAGAAGTACCAGAACCTTTCGGTGCGACTAGAATCACGTCAACATCAGCAGGAGGGATAATATTGGTACGTTCCTTGTAAGTGATAGCAAAACCATGAGAGAAATACAGCGCTTTTCCCGGAGTCAGATATTTTTTGATACGCGGCCAGCATTCGATCTGAGCAGCGTCGGAAAGCAACACCTGTATGATAGTTGCTCTTTCGCAAGCTTCTTCAATACCGAACAGTGTTTCACCCGGTACCCAGCCGTCGGCAACAGCTTTGTCATAGGTTTTACCAGGGCGCTGTCCTACGATAACGTTGAAACCATTATCACGCAAGTTCAAGCTCTGTCCAGGACCTTGAACACCGTAACCGATAACTGCAATCACTTCATCTTTCAATACTTCTCTTGCCTTTTCCAACGGAAATTCTTCGCGGGTTACTACGTTTTCGTCAACACCGCCAAAATTCATTACTGCCATTTTTTCTACTATTAAATGTAATGTGTTAATAAAATAATTCTTTTGTCAGGACAGTTCGCAAACCATCCGCCCATACCATGTTTGTTCAATGCCACATAACAGCAGCACGGCAAATCGCTTTGCCTTCATTACAGATCGCCATATCATATTTTCCGTTATCAGCCTCCCTCTTGTACAACAAGAGTTTCATCCCATATTTGCCTTCAGACTGGTAGGCGATTTCGAAACGTTTGATATCTTTTGTCTTGAACAGGTCAAGATCAAACAGGTCTAGAAGATGTTCCATATACTTGATACTGTTCAGGTGGCCGTTGATATCAAGGTCGCTGTACTTAATGAAATAAGGAACCCCTTCCGTCTCATTCTCCACAGCCGCAATCTTTCCCGGCTTTTCTATCGGGCAGGGGCGATCCGTGACATAAGCGCTCAACCTGGCGATATCCAACAAGGTCGGCCGGCGTGTTTCCACATCGATAGCCGCCCAAATAGAACGGGCGTAACCGAATGTCTTACCGTTGCCATCCACCAGCTCAAAACAACGGCTGGTAAAGAGGCGGCCGACTTCATCCACCCAGGTATAAAGAGTTATAGGTTCGGACATGGCTGGATATTCGATCATTTCGATCGCCAGACGGGAAAGAACCCAAGCCGTATGCCGTTCTGACATATCGTTGAAACCGAATCCGCGTTCAGCAGCATGGCTGGATGCGACATGTATCAGATAGTTTCCGATCATCGGTATCGTTACACGTCCACGAAAATCCAACAGGTACGGTTCCGTGACGAAATGAAATTCCCCTATTTTGCTTTTATCTTTATCCATGGTTCTTTTCTGTTGGGGCAGTTCGCAAACCACCCGTACGTTATTTTTTTTCCTGCAACTTACGTTCCATTTCGGCCAACATATCGCTCAAACGTTCGACACGGCTTTTTGTGATCGCAACGCGACCGGAACGGATGAACTGCAAGACACCGATCGTTTCGCTCAACTCCCTGAAAAGGGCTTGCGTCTCATCGTAATGACCACTCTTTTCGAGAACGACACACGTTTCGTTCATTTCCAGAATACGGGCGTTATATTTGCGAATCAGATCCTCGACCGTCCCCATCTTGATAAACAACTCGGTGCTCAGCTTATAAAGGGCGATCTCCTGGAAAACCAGATCTTCATCCGTATTATAGTAAGCCTTCAAGATATCCACCCGTTTGTCGATCTGCTTCACAACCTTGTCGATCATATCTTCATCGGCAAATGTCGTGATTGTAAATTTATGTATACCCTGTATGGCGGAAGGTGAAACGGAAAGCGTCTCGATGTTCAACTGCCGACGCGTAAAGATAATCGTAATCTGGTTCAGAAGACCTACTGTATTCTCTGAAAAGATAATAACGGTATATAATTTTTTTGTTGTCATAGCTTCACCTCCTTACTTATCTCCTAATATCATGTTCGTTACGCTTCCTCCGGCAGGCACCATCGGATATACCATACCACACGTTTCCACATTGGCGACCAACACAAACGCTCCGTTATGGTTCAACATCTCGGCAATAGCCTCATCCAGTTCCTCCCGTTTTTCAACGGTACGGCCAGCGATACCGTACGCTTTCGCGATCGCCACGAAATCCGGGTTCTCCATGATCGTATTCGAATAACGTTCGTGGAAGAACAACTCCTGCCACTGACGTACCATTCCTAAGAAATTATTATTGAGGATAATGATTTTCACATCCAGTTTTTCCTGCATAATGGTTCCCAACTCCTGAATCGTCATCTGCATCCCACCGTCACCGGTAAAGAAGCAGACCGTACGGTCAGGTGCACCGAACTTGGCTCCCATAGCAGCGGGAAGGCCAAAGCCCATCGTCCCCAGACCACCTGAAGTAACCACGCTACGAGTGCGTTTATATTTGAAATAGCGGACACCCATCATCTGGTTCTGTCCGACATCCGTAACTAAAACAGCATCGTTTCCGGTCGCCTCGGACACTTTTCGAACGACTTCACCCATTTTCAAAGATCCGTTCATCGGATACAACTCCTTCTCGATCACCTTTTCATACTCTTCCTGTGCATCCGGCTCAAACTCAGCATTCCACTCCGGACGTTTCCGTTCTTCCAACAACGCAGTTATCATCGGAATGGTATGTTTGGCATTTCCGAGAACCTTCACATCGACCGGTACATTCTTCCCGATCTCCGAGTTGTCGATATCCAAATGGATCACTTTCGCCTGCTTGGCGTATGTCTTCAAATCACCTGTAACACGATCGTCGAAACGCATACCGATGGCGATCAACACGTCACATTCATTGGTCTTCCTGTTCGGACCGACATTGCCGTGCATACCCAACATACCCTTATTCAAAGGAAAATCGGAAGGCAACGCCGATAGACCGAGAACAGTCGAACCGGCAGGAATGTCATTCTTCAACAGGAATGCTTTCAGCTCCTCTTCAGCACCTCCCAACAGAACACCCTGTCCGACCAGGCAGAACGGTTTCTCCGCTTTATTGATCAACGCGGCAGCCGCTTTAATCCGATCCTGGTTGATATCCGGTTCCGGCTGATAGCTGCGGATATAGTCTACTTTCTTATATTCATAATCCACAAATCCAACCTGAGCATCCTTTGCCAAATCGAGTACAACAGGCCCCGGCCGTCCGGTAGAAGCGATATAAAAAGCACGTGAAACAGCCCACGCTATCTCTTCCGGCTTGCGAATCTGGTACGCCCATTTGGTGATCGGTTGCGTAATGCCGATCACATCGACTTCCTGGAAAGCATCTGTTCCAAGCAATGGAGAAGGGACCTGTCCGGCTATGACCACCATAGGCGTGCTGTCCATCAGTGCATCGGCAATGCCGGTGATGGTATTTGTTGCGCCGGGTCCTGAAGTAACCAACGTCACCCCTACTTTACCGGATACACGGGCATACCCTTGTGCAGCATGCGTCGCCCCTTGTTCATGACGCACCAATACATGCTTCAATTTATCCCTGTAATCGTACAAACTATCGTAAATAGGAATCGCTTGCCCGCCGGGATAACCGAAAATCGTATCTACTCCTTCAGCTATCAGTGACTTCAGCAAAGCTTCCGAACCGGTTATCTTCTGTTTCTCCATATCTCTTTATTTTAGTCTTGTGTTTAATCTTCTACTACTCTCACTCCACCCTTATCGGCCGAACTGACCATCTTACCGTAAGCTCTCAAGGCTTTTGAGACGACACGCTGGCGATGAGGCGGCGTAAAGGCTTTTGTGCCGCGGGCTTCTTCCGCTTTACGGCGTTCTGCCAACTCTTCATCGCTTACCTTCACATTAATCGTACGTTCAGGGATATCAATCTCGATTATATCGCCGTCTTTCACCAGTCCAATCGCTCCTCCTGCCGCAGCTTCGGGAGAAATATGACCGATAGAAAGACCGGAAGTACCGCCACTGAAACGACCGTCTGTGATCAGCGCGCACTCCTTGCCTAAATGGCGGCTTTTTATATAAGAAGTAGGATAAAGCATTTCCTGCATACCCGGACCACCCTTCGGTCCTTCGTGTGTGATCACCACCACATCGCCCGAGACGACTTTTCCACCGAGGATGCCTTCGCAAGCCGCATCCTGCGAATCGAACACTTTCGCCGGACCGGTAAACTTCCAGATGCTTTCGTCCACTCCGGCTGTCTTGACCACACAACCATCCTGTGCAATATTTCCTTTCAGCACAGCCAGACCGCCGTCCTTGCTATAAGCATGCTGCAAGTCACGAATACATCCCTCGGCACGATCCGTATCCAATTCCTTATAATAAGTCCCCTGCGAACCGAGTTCCAGATTGAATTTTCCGGCAGCGGCACTGGTATATTTCCCGATCGCTTCCTTGCAAACATTAGGACTGGTAATGCAGTACCGGTCTATCTCCTCCGCCAATGTCATTCCGTCCACACGATGCACGTTCGTATCCACCAGTCCTCCTTTTGCAAGTTCGCCCATAATGGCCACGATGCCGCCGGCACGATTAACATCCTGTACATGATATTTCTGAGTATTGGGAGCCACTTTACACAGGCAGGGAGTTTTGCGGGACAGCATATCAATATCATCCATTGTGAAATCCGCCCCGGCTTCATGCGCCACTGCCAACAAGTGAAGCACCGTATTCGTAGATCCGCCCATTGCAATGTCCAGCGTCATCGCATTCAGAAACGCCTCGCGGGTGGCAATGCTGCGGGGAAGCACCGTTTCGTCTCCCTCCTCATAGTATTTATACGCATTTTCAACAATCAGTCTGGCTGCATCCTCAAACAGTTTCTTCCGGTTCTCATGCGTAGCCACAATCGTGCCGTTACCCGGAAGCGCCAGTCCTATTGCTTCATTCAGGCAGTTCATGGAGTTGGCGGTGAACATGCCCGAACAACATCCGCAAGTGGGACATGCGTGTTGTTCGATCTTGGCAACTTCCTGATCGCTCACGCTTTCGTCAGCCGACTTAATCATGGCATCAATCAGGTCGAGGTGCTGCCCGTTCCATTCTCCGGCTTCCATAGGGCCACCGGAAACGAACACCGTAGGGATGTTCAGCCTCATCGCCGCCATGAGCATACCCGGAGTGATCTTATCGCAATTGCTGATGCAGACCATGGCATCCGCCTTATGGGCATTCACCATGTACTCCACACTGTCGGCAATGATGTCGCGCGACGGCAAGGAATACAACATACCGTCATGCCCCATTGCAATGCCGTCGTCGATGGCAATCGTATTGAATTCGGCGGCGAAGCAGCCTTGCTTTTCTATCTCTTTCTTTACGAACTGACCTATTTCATGCAGATGCACATGCCCCGGAACAAACTGAGTAAAAGAATTGACTATTGCAATGATGGGCTTTCCCATTTGTTCTTTCTTCATGCCATTGGCCGTCCACAATGCACGAGCGCCTGCCATGCGGCGGCCTTGCGTGCTGAACGAACTGCGTAACTGATGTTTCATCTTATCTGTCTCCTTTTATGAAAAAAGCCTTTCTCACCGGAATGAGAAAGGCTTATTATAAATATCTTTACCGTACGAATACATACATAACCTTTCTCACGCTCTTGATGCCACCACCACGACGCGAATAATATGCAGGACTGCCAGGTTAATAGATGTATGTAGATTCATAACCAAATTATCTTTATTGTTCTTTTATTTTGTTGTCTCGTATAATTATGCTGCAAAGGTAAGTGCTTTTTTATAAACTCCAAACAAATTGAAGAAAAAAAAGATATAAACATGAATAATCGTAAGAAAATCACGCTTTAAAATCTTATTTTATCACTTATAAGGCTCAAATAAAAAGATTCGGATAGTTTTGAAGAGTATGCCCAAGAGTCACAACGCACTTAATAATCTGAAATTTACCGGAGCGCTTCCTCCCACGAAACAAAATATTCGTATCTTTGCGCACCGGGCAAAGGCGGGGTGCGCCTCTGAAGTTATGCGGATATTCGCATTGCCTTTGCCACTTTAGAGACAGAACAACAGTATTTACTAAACAATAACAAATTAATGGAAACAGTAGAAAACAAGTACATCACCTTAGCATATAAGCTGTACTCAATCGAAAACGGAGAAAAAGAATTCACAGAAGAAGCTCCTGCAGAACACCCCTTCCAGTTCATCTCCGGATTGGGCCTGACTTTGGAAGCTTTTGAAAGCCAAGTGAAAGACTTGAAAAAAGGCGATAAATTCGACTTTACAATCAAAGCAGAAGAGGCTTACGGTGAATATGACGAAGAACACGTCATCGACCTGCCCAAAAACATCTTCGAGATAGAAGGCAAATTCGATAGCGAACGCGTAGTGGAAGGCGCCGTAATTCCTTTGATGACTTCGGAAGGCCAACGCATCAACGGAAGCGTAGTCGAAGTAAAAGACGATGTAGTGGTAATGGACATGAATCACCCCTTGGCAGGCTGCGACCTGAACTTCGTGGGTGAAGTTACGGAAAACCGCCCGGCCACCAACGATGAGCTGGCAGAAATGGCACGCATGATGAGTGGTGGCGGATGCGGCGGTGGATGCAATGGCGGATGCGATTGTGGAGACTGCGGCGACGGATGCTGTAAATAAGAATTAGGGATTAGCGATTAGGGATTAGTTTATCAATGGCACATATTATTAATGTTGCGATTAATCCCTGATCGTTAATCACTTAATCACTGCTTTCCCGTCATTATTTCCAGTACCAGTTTGTCCGTTTCGTCCATTCCTTTGGAACCTATCTTCGTCAGATTACGGATGCTTTGGTCCACGTCTTCATCAATAATTCCTTCAACAGAAGTAACGCAACGATTTTCCATTGCCATAATAGCCGAAAGGACGGCCGTAGAAACGCCCGTAGTCACCTTCAAAGCACAACTGGGCTTGGCTCCGTCGCAAATCATTCCGGTGAGGTTGGCAATCATGTTCTGAACGGCAAAGGCCACCTGCTCGTAGGTGCCTCCCATCAGCCATGTGATGCCGCAACTGGAACCCGTAGCAGCTACCACACAGCCGCATAAAGCGGACAAACGGCCCAAACTTTGTTTGATATAAATCACAGTCAGATGACTGAGCATGAGCGCACGTATCAGCTCTTCTTCCGATTTGCCGTTCTCCTCGGCATAAACCAGTACGGGCAACGTAGCGGAAATGCCCTGATTTCCACTTCCCGAATTACTCATCACCGGTATCATGGCCCCTGCCATACGGGCGTCGCATGCACCGGACGTATAAGAAAGGATATGTGAGAACACACTATCCCCCAATATCTTATGTTCATAAGTGCCGCGCAACATCCTGCCCAGACCATGACCGTAGTTCTTATCGAAAGAACTTTCAGCCGCCGCTTTGTTCAGGCGGGCAGTCTCAAGGATGAAACGGATTTCATCCAACGGAGCGTCCATGGCAAAGTCATACACTTTGCGCAACGTCAAATCCACAGTCTGCTCTTTCGTCTCTTCACTGCTTGCATTTTGCCTGCTGAAAAGGATGCCACCATTCCGGGCTATATATATAAAGGTGGTATGCCCGCCTGCTATAATGGCGGTAGCCTTGTTTTCTCCGGACTCACAACATACTTCGATATAGAGTTTCTCCGAAATATTCTCTTTCAGCGATATGTTGATGCGCTTCTCAGCGATAAAGCGTTTACCTTCATCCACAGCAGCAGGATTGCTGTCTTTCAGCACTTCCAACTGATATTCCGACTTGCCCACCAGTGCCCCCAACGCTATGGCAATGGGCAGTCCAATCATACCCGTACCGGGAATCCCCACCCCCATTGCGTTTTTCAGGATATTGGCGCTTAGCAAGACATTTATCTTCTCCGGTCTTGTTCCTAAGGTTTCGGTCGCTTTCGCCACACACAAAGCAACGGCGATAGGTTCCGTACATCCGATGGCGGGCACCACTTCACGCTGCACCAAGTCTATTATTTGTTTTCTTTCGGCTTCAGTCATATCACAGATATATATTTTATTCAATCTTCATGCAAAGATAGGCGGAATAACAAATAAATAACAGAGTTTATCGCACTTTTTTGTCATTGCATCTGTTATTACAAAATAATAGCGTATTTTTGCAAATTGCTAAACTATATCAATTTATCAACTCTCAAAAAAAGAAGTATATGAATTTTAAGAAGTGGACTACTGCCCTCATGCTTATTCTGACTGTCACGTCGTGTATACAGGACGAAGCACTTAATTCCGAAGCGGCGATTGACGCCTGCACCGGTGCGGATGTACAATTGGCTCACATCAACAGCGACTCGAAAGAAATAAACATATATGTGCATAAAGGAGCAGACCTGTCAAAACAACAATTACTGTTTACTCTGCCTGTCGGAGCGACCCTTAGTGCGGACAAACATTACCCGAACGACATACTGAACAATTACGATTTCAGCAACGATTCACATTCACGCACATTCACCGTAACATCCGAAGACGGAGAGTGGACTGCCACCTATACCGTAAAAATCATACCGGCAGAAGTTCCGGGAATCTTCCATTTCGAAGACCTGCTTCCCGCTGCCGGTACCGAATATGACATTCTCTACGAGTTCCAGCCCGGCACCTCAACCAATGTTTCCAGCGTGCTGCAATGGTCAAGCGGCAATCCCGGTTACAAACTTACCAGCATGACGGACAACCGCACCGGCTACCCCACACAGCAGATTGCCGAAGGTTTTCGTGGCAAGGGCTTGAAACTGACAACCTGTGATACAGGCAGCTTTGGAGCTATGGTGAAAATGTATATTGCCGCCGGAAACCTCTTCATCGGTTCATTCGACTTGGCAAACGCACTTAAAGATCCCTTGCGTGCCACAAAGTTCGGCATACAGTATTATAAACGTCCCGTATCGTTGAAAGGCTACTTCAAGTTCAAGGCAGGAGATGTCTACACCGATAAAGGCGCAGTGCAGAAAGACAAAAAAGACCGTTTCGACATTTATGCCATTATGTACGAAGCCAACGAGAACTCTTTCATGCTGGATGGCAGCAACAGTTTGGATTTGACTTCCGACAAGCTCGTATCCATCGCCCGTATCAGTGAAGAGGACGCTAAGGAGACCGATTCATGGACACCCTTTGAACTTCCTTTCAAAGCGGTGAACGGCAAGAGCATAGACCCTGTCAAACTGCAGGAAGGCAAGTACAAACTAAGCATCGTACTCTCTTCCAGTGTAGACGGCGCTTATTTCAAGGGAGCTGTTGGCAGCACATTATATGTAGACGAATTAGAACTTATAAGCGAAGACAACTAATATAGCGTATGAAAAAGTATCATTTTATTTGCATAATAGCCGCACTGTTGGCAATGGTTACCAACGTACAGGCACAAGAAGAAAGAAACAAAAGTCTTATCAATTCCTATCTGCATGGTTGGGAATACGGCATAAAAGCCGGGTTCAACATCGGCGGAACCTCGCCTATCCCCCTGCCCAAAGAGATACGCAAGATAGACAGTTATGCGCCGGGCATAGCCATTGCCATTGAAGGAAATGCCACCAAATGGTTTGACGAAAAGAAAAAGTGGGGACTTACGTTAGGCCTGCGGTTAGAGAATAAGAACATGACCACCGAAGCCACTGTCAAGAACTATGGTATGAAAATCATCAATACCAATGGCGGAGAGCTGGCAGGTCTTTGGACAGGCGGGGTCAAGACAAAGGTAAAGAACTCCTATCTGACAATTCCCATTTTGGCTAATTACCACATCAGCAAGCGTTGGATATTGTCTGCCGGTCCTTATTTCTCCTATCTGCTGGAGGGCAACTTCTCCGGACATGTTTACGAAGGACACCTGCGTACCCCCGACCAGACCGGTTCCAAAGTGGAGTTCACCGGTGAAAGCATC
>OHIN01001100.1_pt1 | contig 15066 bp, 17 predicted proteins | sample 1568261 | NCBI WGS metagenome assembly OHIN01 (sample SAMEA3879578, study PRJEB24766) | human gut metagenome | biome: human-associated habitat; feature: feces | place: USA | collected 1985/1987
GGAGTAAATTCCACCACCAAATGTGGTGGTGGAATTTAAAATTTCATTTTTGGATTCAATAATAACTGGCAAAAAAATAGCATGAAACCATCAGGTTTTGGTATAATTGAGTTGTTCAGAAACAATCATACTTCCAAAGGCTCATGCTATGAATAAAAGTATAACACAAGCGACTCAAAATGATAAGCAGATTTCTAAATCTATCAAACGATTTTTCTTGGGGAGCTCTTTTTATACTTTTCTGACAAAATGTCTGATATCACATGGATACAGGCTTTTCAAATGCTGCTTCAAATGTTCCGGACAATGCTTTCAGATAACACTGAACTTTCAGACGAAAAAATCAATGAATTGGCGAATGCATTTATGAATGCACTTCCTACTATGATGAAAATACGACTGCAGGTTGCATAAAGGCTGAACATTGACAACTGAATAACTGCCAGATATTGAATTTTCAAGGTGCATAGCTAAAATTTATGTGCGAAGTTTGAGTTAATAATCCGAATTAGTTGCATCATATTGGAGAAATAAATATTATAAGAATCTTTTCAATAAGCCAGGGATAGGCTATAATATCTTTAGCTTATTTTTTATAGGGAGTGTAGATATATGATACCATACGGAAAACAAACAATAGATCAAGATGACATTCAGGCAGTTGTAGATGTCCTCCAATCAGATTTCCTTACAACAGGACCAAAGATTGCAGAATTTGAGCAGACTGTGGCTGATTATGTTGGAGCTAAATATGCAGTTGCCATTTCAAACGGCACATCTGCTCTTCATGCAGCTTGCTTTGCGGCAGGGATTGGACCGGGAGATGAGGTTATTACCACACCGCTTACGTTTGCAGCATCTGCAAACTGTGTACTGTATTGTGGCGGTACACCTGTATTTGCTGATGTTGATCCGAAGACTTACAATATAGACCCAGAGGATATTCAAAGAAAGATTACTGACAGGACAAAGGCAATCATAGCTGTTCATTTAGCTGGTCAGCCTTGTGATATGGATGCTATACACAGCATTGCGCGTGAGCATGGACTTATTGTAATCGAGGACGGAGCGCATGCACTTGGCTCTGTTTACAAGGGCAAGAAGGTAGGTAGTATGTCTGATATGACTACATTCAGCTTCCATCCGGTGAAGCCGATTACCACAGGCGAGGGTGGTATGATAGTCACTGACAATGAGGACTTTTATAAAAAGATGATTCTTTTCCGCAGTCATGGCATTACAAGAGATGATTCTATGATGACAAGGAATGATGGACCGTGGTTTTATCAGCAGTTTGATTTGGGCTACAATTACAGGATAACTGATATCCAGTGTGCCTTAGGCTGTAGTCAGATGAAGAAGCTGGACAGATTTTTAGCACTCCGAAAGGAAATTGTTGCACATTATAATGAGGCCTTTGCGGATTGTGACAATATTATCACACCTTATCAGCTTTCGGATACGGAAAGTGGTTGGCATCTGTACATAGTTCAGGTGAAAAATTGTGATAGAAGACAGGTTTTTGAGAAAATGCGTGAAAAGGGAATCGGAGTGAATGTACATTATATTCCTGTTTATATGCATCCGTATTATCAGGAGCATGGATATGAGAATGTGCATTGTGCTAATGCGGAGGAGATTTATTCTCATATTATTAGTCTGCCTTTGTATCCGGGATTGACATCTGAGCAGCAGGATTATGTTATTGATACCTTGAAGAGTTTGTGCGAGGAATAGAATGATGGATATAAAGTTATTCTATAATAATCAGCAGAGTATTAAGCTTTCTTATGAGATAGTCGAGAGCTTTAGAAAACAGAATTTCTACATTGCAACAAGCAAGCTGATAAAACTGCTTGGGAATTTAGATACTGTTGCCGGATATATATTTTCACAGGAAGATTTTAAGGAGCTGGCAGATGAGCTGCAGCTTATTTTGCCGGCATTACTTGACGCACAGGACAATTGTGATTATTTTTTACAGGCGGATATTATAGAAGGTGATTTGCTGCCTTTATTGCAGAAGATTCAGATTGCTTTTCAGGAACGTGACTTGGTTCAGGTTCCTGATTTTTTTGAGAGAAATATGATAGCTTTAAAACAATATGATTTTTCTTTATATAGGGTGTTGGATAAAGAAAACGAGGATGAGGGAAAGAACTCCTTGTTGTCTGATAAGCTTACATTAAGTCTGGCAATTAATGGACAGCCTACCGCTCAGGCTTTTGCAAATGGACAGTCGTTTTATCTCCACAGCTCTGTTAATCCTGAGAGGGAAGCAAGGCTTTTGGCAGATAGTTTAAAGCAGGCAGAGGAGTATATGGTTTTTGGAATGGAGCTTGGATACCATGTGCTGGAGCTTTTGAACAGACATCAGTCGGCAAGGGTGCATGTATTTGAGAGCAATATCTATTTGCTTCATATGGCATTTACATATATTGACTGGACAACGTATATTGCAAACGGCAGGATGCGAGTGGTTTATAACGATGACCTGAAGCAGCTTGTCAGCGAGCTTAGCGGGCGGTTTGCAGAAATGAAAAATGCAGAGTTATTAGTACATTATCCTGCCATCAAAATGATAGAAGACGCACAAACCAGACAGTTGCTTGAAGATTTCTTTGTTACAACGAGCAGCATGAGAGAACAAGGTGGTTTGCTTGATTCTAACTTTGAGGTGATTTCCAAATTGAATTTACCGGAGTGTGGTGAATTGAAAGATATATTCAAAGATAAAGCAGTGGTGATAGTGGGAGCAGGTCCATCGGTTGATTCACAGTTGACTTCAATAAAAAAATGTAGAGATAAAATAACCGTATTTGCTACAGGTCATATCACAAGAAAGCTTGTCAATGAAGGAATTATTCCGGATGCAGTTATCATAACAGATCCACAGCCGCTTATGTATAAACAAATTGATGGAGTGAACCTGAAGAATATTCCTATGATTCTCCTTTCAACGGCTTCATCATCAGTAATTGATTATTATAATGGTCCAATCTATGTGGCATATCAAAGTGGATATGTTCACGCAGAGATAAAAGCAGAAGAGATTGGTGCAACACTTTTTGAGACAGGTGGTTCCGTGACCACAACGGCATTGGACATTGCTCTGCGTTTTGGAGCAAGAAAAATTATTTTTGTGGGTGTTGATTTAGCCTATACTGGCGGTTATTCTCATGCTTCGGGCGAGGGACGCAGGATAGAGAATACAGATGGATTGCGTCATATTAGAAGCAATACAGGTGGGATGGTGTATACTAGCAAAAATTTGGACATTTACAGGAAATGGATAGAGCGAAGGCTTGAAGGAGTTAGGGATACAGAAGTTTATAATACAGGAGATGGAGCTGAGATTAAGGGAACTGTTTTGGTGAAGGACTTTATGAGCTTGAGATTGTGATGAAAAAGGCCGGATGTATCCGGGAGAATATTGCTCAATATGTCTGAAAAGGAGATAATAAGAAACATATTGTGTGCAGCTCATCCATAAAATAACACGCATAAAACTGGCAAGCTATCAGCGAACACTAATTATTCTTGCCATCCTACAGCCACAAATAGTATAATTAGAGAAAGAAACGTTATAAGAATCTTTTCATTAAGCTAGGGATAGGTTATAATATCCTTAGCTTATTTTTTATAGGAGGCGGGACATGGAAAATAACAAACTTGAAAGTTATCTTCAGGGAGTGGCAGTTCAACAATACAAATCTGATATCGGATTTAGGACTTTAGTTGAAAGCGTAAATGATAACATGTATATTATTCCGAAATATCAGAGAAAATATAGATGGAAAAAGGAACAGGTTGTTAGTTTGGTTGAGTCTTTGTTGAGAGGACTCCCAATTCCGCCTATTTATACTTGCAGGAATGAAAATAATCAATTGGAGATATTAGATGGACAACAGAGGGTTATGAGCCTGTTTTTCTACTATATAGGTTATTTTTTGAATAAAAAAAAGGAAAGCGCTATAAATTTTTCGGAGATCGACACCCAAAACTGTTCATTTGCAGAGGCACTAATAAGTCAATTTCAAGTTGAGAAACTTCACATTGATTTAAAAGATGCAAATGGAGAGAAATTTAACGCTGATTATGCGGCACTGCCTATAGAGATAAAAAGAAAAGTTGATTATACAGCCATTACTGTTATTGAGATTAAGATTGGACGTGAGGACAAGAGACAGGAAGTTTTACAAACTATTTTTGCAAATCTTAATAAGAGTGGTGCTATTTTATCACCACAGGAACTGCGTAATGGAATATATATGTGTAAATTTTACGATATGTTACATGAGTTTAATAAGAACAATGCGAAATGGAGAAAACTGTGGGGGAGAGAAGATGCTAAAGACAGGGATATGGAAACACTTTTGCGTTTCTGTGCACTAAAAGGAAATGTTGAAATTGTCATTAATAAGGATGAAAATAAGTATGAGTTTGAAATAAAAGGATATTACAGTTCATATGCTGAATTATTAGATAGATTTTCAATGGAGGCTGCGGGATTTTCGGATGGAGAAATTGAAAAATATAAGACTAGTTTAGAAAGGTTTGTAAATTTATTTGAAGTCAATAATGTATTATCATCAAAAGTTGCATTGATGGAAGGTTTTTATATTATATTTGAAAAATTAGGCATTAGAAGGAAAATAACGAATGAAATGCTTGATAATGTTCAAAAAGCTGATGATTATAAGAATAATAGCGGACAGAGAACTGTTAATATCAAGAAAATGAATGGAAGGTGGAACGCAGTATATGAAATTTGGACGGGGTTCGATAGGGGAAATTGTTGATATAATAAAAACAGCAAAGTTACCACATAGCGATACTGTAATAATAGGGGATAATTCGAGTGGAAAATCATTGCTTTTAAATAAAATCATTGAATCTCAGGAAAAAGAAAAGAATCTATATTTTATAGATGCGGTCAACAGAGGTTTTGATGTGAAAAAGGTATATGATACAGATGTACGACCAAAATATCAGAATACTATAGTCGAAACAAGAATTAGCAGGGAATATTTTAATTTGAAAGATTCCTTTAATTGTTATGGAACATTAACGGAAAGGGTTGAGGAGATATATTACCCGTATAAAGATGAAGTGCAGGGATTATTCAAGGAACTGACAGGTGACAGCTTTGACATAATAATCGGTGATGCATTAGGAGAAGTACAGTTTGAAGGGGCAAAAGGTTTACTGTCCAGTGGATATCAGGCTATTACGCGTATTTTATTGGAATTGATATACTATAAAGATCAATGCTTAGAACAGAATAAAATGGATAAGGGAACTGTGATAATAGATGAAATTGATCAGTTTTTATCACCCGGATATGCGTTTAAGATAATGCCATTTTTGAAGATGCATTTCTCTAAATTTGATTTTATAGTAACAACACATTCAAGTGACCTGATATCAGGAACACATGATGCTAATCTTATTGTGCTGGATAGCGATAAGTATGAAGTGCTTGACATTAATGATTATGAATCGGTTTCAGAGGTGCAGTTGGTATTTGGCAGAGTGTTTGGTGAGCATATATCAAAATTAAATGATATTGAAGTTGATTTGCGCCGCTTGTTCAACAATAAGATTAATAATGCATGGAGTAAAAGCGATCAATTGCAGTTGGAGAATATTAAAAAGGAAAAGCTAACTGCATCACAGCTGGTGATTTATAAGCAGATAGAGGAGTGGTAGTATTGGACAATTATTTATTGTTGGATATTCCGCCATTTGATATTAAGTATAAGAGATGGAAAACATACGGATATACATGTGCCGAAGAAAAAGATAACTTAAGGGATACTTTAAATGAAGCAACGGGCGGGTACTGTATGTATTGTTACTCTCGCATAAATGTGGACAATAAATGGTATGGAAATCTGGAGCATGCAATCGAAAAAAATAACTCATATAAGTTGAGAGAATGTATTCCAAATATTGGTGCTGCCTGCATGCGGTGTAATCAGTCATTAAAAAGAGTTGGTGAAAAGAAGAGAATAATTTCAGCGAAGGTAATAGATGTATTTGAGTCGAATAGCAGATGTTCCTGGGATAAAAGAAAGCAATGCACAGTACCATGTGCGGCTTTAAGAAATTTGCAAAAAAAATATAGTAAAATGAAAGATGCAGAAATTATTCTGCAACCAATGGGAGTTAAAGGTGAGGATTCAAATGAAACATTTGAGTTACGATACAATGTTTTTAAAATGGAATTCGAGCCTAATACTTCATTACATAGTTATTCTGAAAAGGATATTATGTTTATAAACCGGCATATACAGCGATTTAAATTGAATGATCCTAAATACAGGACAAAAGCATTAATTGATTATGTTAAGAATGTAATTGATGGTAATGGGAAGCTGCCTAAATATGAATTTACTAATCTAATAGTACAAATCTTTGAAGATAAACTAAAAGATAAAACAGAAGCTGAGCGGATTAATATTTGTAAAAAAATATATCCGATTATATTTTTAAATGCTTAAAAGGACGCTCACTATGATGAGATGGAGGCGATGAATGATATGATAGATGAATCATTAATTATCGATCTTGTTATCAGAGATGAGGTTTTGAAGGATAAAGACAGGCAGTTAGTAGAGGAAGATACTGTATAGTATTGCCGGATTATAGCCCATGCCTTGAATAGGGATAGGCATGGGCTGTAATGACAGACAAGGCATCTTTATTAAGGAGCCGGTTAATAGAGAAAATTAAATTAAACTGAATTAATTGTATTTTTCAATAAAGTCCGCTATACTAAAATAAGATTTTATATAGCGGACTTTATTATATAGTCAATATAGGGGGAAGTATGATTAAGACCATTTATCGGATGATATCGTATTAATATTTCACCACAATATCCCCAAGCCCCGAGTCGATAACCAGGTGCTTTTTGGCATGCTCATTTACCTCATACTCATCATCATAGTCATTGCCGTTGATTGTGATATCGCCTGTACCTGAGTCCAGGTCCATCATGTAACTGTCAAGTGACTGTGAGGATGTCACAGTGATGTTACCTGTACCGCCGTCGATATCCATTTCGTCAAAGGCACAGTTTTCAAAGCTAAGGTTGCCGGTTCCGCCATCCACATCACATGTGGCGAAGCTGCAGTCTGTGACATATAAATCGCCTATGCCGGTGTCAAATTCTGCATCGGCTGCGGTCAGGGAATTAAGGTTTACCTCGCCTACACCGGTATCAAAGGAGAGCTTGTTCAATGCTGCGCCCTCAGGAATGGTAACAGTGATTTCACTCGTGGTGTTTCTTCTGTAGTTGGCTCCTTTGCTTTGGGATATTGTGAGGGTATCGCCGGAGCTCTTAACCTTTGGAACCAGACGCTTGTTGCATTTGTATGAGACCATGTAGCTGTCACCGGTTTTCACGTTGATGTTCGATATGGTTGTATCAAATACCAGGTTTGAAAATTCATCGACTGAAAGCTCCTCTGTGCATACGTTTCCGAGAGACTTGTCTGAGCGCGGAATCAGATTGTCAAACAGGCCTAGGGCAAAGCCCCCGATATGGTAGAGACTCCCGGCGATGATGCAGACCACGGTAATTATTGTAATTATTATTAGATATATATTCTTTTTCATGACTTGTCTCCATTTCTGAATTATCTTGTTGCATAATTTGTTTTGTGATTATTCAAAATATGCTACACACATTTTTGACTGTCCTGGTTTCCATTAATTTCCATGTTTATCGCCGAGCAGATTTTCCACCAGCGAATTGATGATTGCGGCTATTGGCCAGATAATCCATGTGATACCCCAGTCAAAGGTAATAAAGCTCCAGCATAGATAGATGCATGTGACAGTTGACCAGTAGACTGACATGATTGCAGCCACAACAGGGTTTTCATAGTGCACCTTGCCATCGTGTGAATTGGCAAAATTACCGCCCATAGTCTGTGCTCCGTTCAGGGAAAGAAGCTTGTCAAAGCTTGATTTCTTCATGTTTGTAAACACTATCATGAATACACCGATTGCTATAAACACGAGCACAAGTCCGCCTGAAAGTGAGTCTGCGAAGGTGCTTTTGGTGTTCAGTGAGCTGATTATGATTGCCGGCACTGCGCAGAGTATGCAGAGCATGATACCCACTGTTAAAAGCATCGCATGTGTGGAGCGGTAGCTTTCCTTTCGCTCGATGACCCAGTTTGCTGTTTCAAAGTCTATGCAGTAAGGCTCTTTTTTCAGGTAGCTCCATTTAGATGAGAGAGAACCTGAGAAGATAAAGAAGCCGACTGCCACAGCGATACAAACGAACAGGAAGGTAATGCCGATTGCATCAGATGCGTCAGGTGAAGCGAGTGAACGCGGAATGCATTCGCTGAATATCGGTCCAAGGCTTGCGATTATGCAAAGCAGCACTCCAAACGCTGTGAGATATGCTTGTTTTGCCGAATCCCTGAGGAATGCGGCAGCAGTCTCGCGGGAGAGTGTTTTGGCAGCAGGCATTGCCTGACTGGGATTCACGAAGCTCTTGATACCGAGTGAGTCGGCGAGCTCGTCAAGATTTCCAAACTCTGATATGACTATGCCTATGGCTTCGTTGTCAGATTTGCCCTCGGATATTAATTCGTTGTATTTATCCTCCATCATCTGATAGAGCTCATATTTGGCTTTTTGCACCTCGGGGGTATTCGGGAGGTGCGAAAACATATTTTCCAGATAATTCTTTATAGTTTCCATAAAATGTCTCCTTTAAAATCGTATAAATTTGCTTACTACATCAAGTGTCAGCTTCCATTCCTCGCATTTCATCCTGTAATATTCTCTGCCGGAATTGGTAATCTGATAGTAGGTCCGCCTTTTGCCGCTTGCATTGTCGCTCGAAGAGAATGATGTGATATAACCGTTTTTCTCAAGGCGGGTAAATGCAGAGTAGAGAGTTGTTTCTTTGATGACGTATTTTTCCTCGGATATCTGCTTTATCTGCTTTGAAATCTCGTAGCCGTAGGACGGTCTGTCGAGGAGCAGGTAGAGGATGATGGTATCGTTGTATCCTCGGATGACATCGCTGCTTATATTGAGCATTTTTCACCTCCTGTTTTAAGTATTTTATTTCATCATGATGTTCATATTTTATTAATATAAGACCTGATACACAGATGAAAGGTTGTACATCAGGCGTGTTAAAATTAATTGATACTACGTGTGACGTACTACGAGTGTCATACTATGTCTGTCGTAGTAAATGTATCACATGTTGTTTTTCATGTCAACAGTGATTCTAAAATAATTTATGCTGCATAATTTGTTCTGAAAAATTTATTCTGTAAAAAATTATTCCGGGTAGCCACGATTATTTTAAAAAGTTAGCCACTCCGTACAAAGATTAGCGGTAAAATACATTGACACAGCCCATGTCATTTGATATATTTTTTTAGAAGCAAAGGCGATTAATTAAATACACACTACCTCTGAGGGAGTAGTTCGCGTATCATTACATATACGTGGTTTGTCAACAGACCGGTCAATAGACCTGGCAAACATTAAAGAATGAGACTCAAGTATGCAGCACACAATAAAGCTATATAAGCCATATAATTATAGCTTTATAAGGTTTCGTGTCTGCATGCGAGGGTCTCATTTTTTCATATGCTTATACGGGAGAAATTAATCGCTGCACACTAGGCAAAAGGGAGAAAAATATGGTATTATTTATTGAAATCCTGCTCATAGGAGTAGGTTTGTCAATGGACGCCTTCGCAGTATCCATCTGCAAGGGGCTTGGAATGACAAAGGTAAACAGAAAGCAGGCGCTGACAATCGGTCTGTATTTCGGAGGCTTTCAGGCGCTCATGCCGTTTATCGGCTATATGCTGGGCATCCGCTTTGAGAAGTACATCACAAGCATTGACCACTGGATAGCATTCATCCTGTTAGGATTTATCGGTGGAAAGATGGTTTATGAGGCAGTAAAGGAAAAGGATGATGACGCGGTCGTGGAAAAAGACCTGGCGCTCAATCAGGGAGAGATGCTTCTGCTTGCAATCGCGACAAGCATCGATGCGCTTGCAGTCGGAATCATGTTTGCATTTACCTATGACAGCTTAAACATCTACTGGGCTATTACAATCATCGGACTTACAACCTTCGTGCTCTCAATCATCGGAGTCATAGTCGGAAACTTTTTCGGCAATAAATATAAAAAGAAATCAGAGATAGCCGGAGGAATCATTCTCATACTCATAGGCGTGAAGATATTGCTTGAGCACCTGGGAATTATAAGCTTTTAATGAGCGTGTTATGATATGACATAAACTGTGGCTGGGATTACATTTCAGATACTATAAGAAATGAAATAATATAGAATACAAAAATAAAAAACGGAGGAATCAACATGGAAAATTTCATCAATAATGCACCGTTTATAGTGGTGCTGCTCTGCCTCATAGTGGGCTTTGTGTTTTTGGTAAAGGGCGCAGACCTGTTCGTGGAGGGCAGCTCAAGCGTGGCAAAGCGCTTCAAGGTGCCGTCACTTATCATTGGACTAACAATTGTTGCGATGGGAACCTCACTTCCTGAAACAGCGGTCAGTGTGGCAGCATCCATAGCACACAATAATACGCTTGCAGTCAGCAACGTGACAGGCTCAAACATATTTAACCTCATGGTAGTAATCGGCGTGTGCGCTTTGATGACACCGATAGTGGTGGACGGAGCATCATTAAAAAGGGATTTCCCATTTTCGATGATATGTGCCATTTTACTTCTTGTCATGGGAACAATCGGCATGACACTCGGCAGAGTGGACGGAATAATACTGCTCGGCTGCTTTGCAGGATATATTTTCTACCTTATCAGACACACATTAAAGCAGAACAGGCAGTCATCAGATGAGGAGGTCGATGAGATACCTCTCATCTCAATGCCAAAAGCAGTGATTTTCATCCTGATCGGAGCTGTCGGCATCGCAGTAGGCGGAGATGTCGTAGTAGACAGTGCAAGCCGCATAGCGATTGACCTTGGAATGAGCCAGACACTTGTCGGACTTACCATCGTATCTATCGGAACATCACTTCCGGAGCTTGTGACATCAATAGTCGCAGCCAGAAAAAACGAGGTCGATATGGCACTCGGAAATGCAGTCGGCTCATGTATTTTCAACATACTAATGGTGCTCGGAATTGCATCAGCCATCAGCCCGATAGCATTCATACAGGAAAATATCATAGATATTATCGTGCTTGTGGTATTTTCACTCATCGTGTGGATTATGGCATGGACAAAACGTGAGATAAAAAGAGGCGAGGGCATCATCATGCTGCTAATGTATGCAGCATATACAGCGTATATTATTATACGATAGGGTAAAATACCTTTTGAACCTTTAATGCATAATATTACTTAGAAAATGTGCAGATACTTATTGAGTATCTGCATTTTTTTTAGTCAAATATATGCATAAAGGAGGAAAATATGCAACAAAATATGTCAATGCAAAATATATCAATAGTAAATAGAAAATTTCCCACAAATTTTACACAGCCATCTCAATATATTTTCAATTATTTGTTACGCTTATAAGTGCAGAAATAAAGATTACAAAACATGTACGAATATTTTTATGAAAAGCAGACTATAATTTATGATTAAGTAACAAAACAGGAGGCAATAATTTGACATACGATGAGATAAAAAAGAATAAGGAGGTCTGTGAATGTTTAAAGAAAGGGAATGAAAACCTTGGAGTATTGGGCTTTACAGACCATTCGGCAGCTCATTGCACAATGGTAGCCAAAAGAGCAGCATATATATTAAAGAAATTCGGTTACAGCGAATCTGATATTGAAATGGTAAAAATCGCGGGATTTATGCATGATATCGGAAATGTGGTAAACAGAAGCCGTCATGCGGAATATGGTGCAATACTGGCAAACGAGATACTCAAAGAAACAGATATGAGTCTGAAAGATAGGATAACGGTTGTGTCTGCGATAGGACATCATGATGAGTCAACCGGAGGGGCAACGGATCCTATTTCAGCAGCACTCATCATAGCAGATAAAACCGATGTGCGCAGAAACCGTGTAAGGAACAAGGCAAAAGAAAATTTTGATATACACGACAGGGTAAATTATGCAGTAACAGATGCAGCTCTTAAGATAAATATGGATAAAAAAGTCATAGCGCTTAATCTGCAGATTGATACGAAAATCTGCTCTATGTATGAGTATTTTGAAATTTTCCTGGGTCGAATGATGATGTGCCGTGGCGCAGCAGAGGTGCTGGGTGCAACCTTTAAGCTTACGGCAAATGGTTCGAAGGTGTTATAGAAAATCGTGTCGTTTGTCAGATTTCAGAGGGATAGTTCATCCTTTTTGTGGATGAATTGATTCAAGGATTCAGAACAGGTATTATAACGGTGGCGGAATATATATCATTTTCGTGATTGATCACGCAGAAACCACCGCATGCCTCGGCTGAGTCCTTTACATTTTTCAGACCATATCCGTGAATAAAATCTATTTTTTCAAAATCATCAGGTGCCTTGTCAGGATCTGCAATCACATATGTGTTTGCAACGTGTATGGTAAAGGTGCCGTCTACAGTTCTTACCGCAACCTTGATATTTGCTCCGATTTGTCCACGGCAGGCATTAAGCGCATTATCAAGCAGATTTCCGAGAATGATAGTCAGGTGATAATCATTGACAGGAATAGTGGCTTTGTCAAATTTCAGATTGGTGTGCAGAGTGATACCTTGGGCTTTTGTCTGAAGCAGCAGGTTGCTTACAAAGGCATCTATAACGAGATTTCCTGTATTAATAGTACAATAGCGTGATTCGAGGTCGTGCATAATCTCTTTAGAATAAGGGATTATATCGTCATATTTTTTCTCAGTAACACAATTTTCAATATAAAACAGATGCTTTTTGGTGTCGTGCATAAAGCTACGTATATTTTTGTAGGCAGCACCCAGTTGCTCGTATTTGTTGCGCTGAAATTCAATCTGTTCTTTTTGGATGGTAAGCTGAAAGCGGAGCTCTTCGTTTTCGAGGACGTTGTAAAACAATATATAGTTCATAATATTTATAAACAATACAAAGGCTGCTAAAATGAAAAAGGCAGACGGAATATTTATATTTAGATATAAAATTGGTTTTGATAGTAACAGGCACATAGAAAGTACCGGAATAACCAATAAAATTATTGTATAACTTAAAGAATGAACAAAAGCCTCCTTTTTCCAGATAAAATGAATCAGTATTGAAAAAATAAGGAAAAACATATTCGCCATAAGCGATATATTGGAGAATACTAAAAAATCCATAGTATCTTTTTCGACTCGATATGAGTAAATGCTTGTAATAATGTAATACGAAAAAGCTTCAAAGATAGAGCATAATATAGTAGTACTGATGGATATAAGTATTTTAGTTCGCAAATTGGCTGAATAAAGAAAACTTAGGCAGAAACAAAGTAAAGATGATAAGGTTAAACGTAAATAAACTGCCAGTGTCGATGTATTGCCAATTAAAATAGATGTAATGGCTGCATAAATAGTAAAGCTGCATACAAATATGAGAAGTATTATATAATATGGCAGTTGGGATTTCTTCTTTCCAAGAATTGTCTGAAAAAATATAAAGGCTGCTGCACCGGACATCATGCTGTCCAATAAATTCAACAATACTATTTTCATAAACTTGTCTCCTTAAATTTATAATATATTAATAATGTGCTGAGAGTAGATATTTTGTAATTCCTTGGATCTTCTCCGGCTGATTGGAAGTTCAAAGCCGTTATTCAGTAAAAGCCGCGTGGAAGTAATTGATCTGATCTGGTGTAAATTTACCAGAAATCCTCTTGAAGGTGAAACAAATCCGTGAGAAGAAAGTCGTTTTTCTGCTTCGGATAAAGTGCCTTTGGATATCAATGCTCTGTCAGTAAGTTGATATCTGAGATGTAACTTATTTTCTTTCATTGATGAAATATAAAGAAGATCGCTTAAAGGTACAAAATTTTTTTCACCATCAGTATTAATTATAACGATACTTTTTGAGTTTCGATATAATTTTTTGATAATATTGTTAAAAAGCTTGTATATAGCTGTATAGTCGACCGGTTTTGTTATGAATTGAAATGGCTGGACTTCAAAGCTTTCGTGCATATATTCCGGATAGGATGTTGTAAATACAATGAGCAGATCATCATCCATATCCCGGAGTTGTCTGGCAAGTTCCATACCATTTATGTCTGGCATTTCTATATCCAGAAGTACTATCTGATAGAGATGATTCTTGTAGTCTGAAAGTAGATCACTCGCTGAAAAATAAGATGATACGACAATGTTGTTATCAGATTCTATTGTGTATTGTAAAATATTCTTTTTCATTATTGCGATATCGTTTGTATCATCATCGCATATTGCTATATTAAGATTCATGATGCCTCCTTATATTTGAAATATATCCGGTATAAAGACCTGTTGCACATATTATGAGACTTAAATCAATAAAAATTAAACCTTTATTCCAGTGTAACAAAAGTGACAGAATTGTAAATATGGAATTGAAGAAAAAAATAATATAGGTTTTTTTCCGGGCTGTCCTTTTAGCTGACTTACTAAATACTTTGTTAGGTGTGTCAACAGGTGAAACCACTAATATTAAAATCCAGCAAATAATATATATGGGTATCAAGACATATGCAGAAATCATAGGTATAGTGGCAATAGTTAAAAGATATATAGAAAATACAGTAATGATAGTATATAGCATGAAATACGTGTTTTGCAATGATACCCACCGGTTATGGCACGCAAAGATCCTGTAATAATAATATATATTGTAACGGCTATCGGATGGTGAAATAATAAACCTAGAGTTAATAGTGATAAATTGTATAATATGAAATTAAACATGTAGTCAAAAATATAAGCATAGGCATCACTAAAACGAGATTCAATAATTCCATTTAAAACATATCTTTCTGATAAGCGTTTTCCAATAGATTTCATAGTTTGTCTCCTCGCATAAAATCATGAATAAATCTATTATATATTTTTTTATAAAGAAATTGT
>OHIN01001101.1_pt1 | contig 15048 bp, 8 predicted proteins | sample 1568261 | NCBI WGS metagenome assembly OHIN01 (sample SAMEA3879578, study PRJEB24766) | human gut metagenome | biome: human-associated habitat; feature: feces | place: USA | collected 1985/1987
CCGATTGAAAAGGGCGCAAATTAATGAGCTTATATATATATTAATATATTTATTCTAAGATGTAGGATTGAAACGCAATGAACGAAAAACCTCTGTAATCTGCTTGCAATGAATGGTTTATATTGAGACATTGACTGCACCGTTTGTTTGCCTTGGTGAAATCGGTGTGGCGGTAATTGTTAAAACACAGGTACAGTTAAGGTCCATCAGGTATTCGTTTTTTGTAATGAAGTCGTTGATAAAAGAAGTATGTGTCAGACCATATTCCACAATTAATGATTACATTTGTGCGTATAGATTGTGATTGAGTCTGAATAAGATAGTTCAATATGGAACCTTCCTTGTCGTTTTGATTCTTGTCGTGGCATGCAATCAAGACAAAAGGAAGGAAGTAGCGGTGCAAAGTGTCACCAACAAATGAATAATGAAATATAATTTCAATTTGCAATGAAAAAAAGAATAACGATTGGGACGCTTACCCTCTTATCTCTCATGGGAATGTTCGGCTGTAAGCAGCAGGAAACGGTCGAGGCACTTATGACTCTTGATGTAAAAGCCGATTATCCGGAAAAGGAATGGGTTGTTCAAGACTTTTTGGATGTGGAATACATCCCGTTGGAAACGAACGACGAGTTTATCACCCAAGGCAGTGTCAAGGCGATAGGAAAGCGGTTCGTGCTGGTGACGAATCTGCTCAACGATGGCAATATCTTCGTTTTTGACAGAAAGACAGGCAAGGCGGTCAGGAAAATCAATCGGAAGGGACAGGGAGCCGAGGAGTATGCTTTTATCAACGGGATCATCCTGGATGAGGAAAAAGACGAGATGTTTGTCAATAGTGCTTCGAACAAGAAGATATTCGTCTATGACTTGCAAGGAAATTTCAAGCGGAGTTTCCAGCATGCCGAGGGCGCGCAGTATCTGGATGTGTTCGATTATGACGCCGACAATCTGATCTGCTACGATATGTCTGCTTCTTATAAGGACGGGCAGAAAAGGGATAAGGAGTTTTACCATGCACTCATATCGAAGCAGGACGGAAGTGTCACCCGGGCAATTCCGCTTCCTTTTGACATTATCAAGGCTCCGTTTGTTCAAAAGGGGGATATGGTTGCCGTCGCTTCCGTTCGCTCTATCACGCCTGACCAGGGAAACTGGCTGCTTGCCGATACCTCTTCCGATACGGTGTATCGCTATATTCCCGGAAAAGACAAATTAATCCCGTTCATCGTAAAAAAGCCGGCGGAAAATCCGGATATGTTCCTTACGATGGGGGTGAACACTGGTCGTTATTGTTTCATGCAAACCATTGGAAAAGAGTTTAATTTTGAAAAAGGAAGGGGTTTCCCGACTACGGATTTGATGTACGACAGCCGTGAAAAGGTTGTGTTCAAGCCGATAGTGCTCAATGCTGATTATACGACCCGGAAAAGGGTGGACTTGATATCCCGTCTCGGAAACGAGGAAGTGGCCGCCTATGAGATTCTTTCTGCCGACCGGCTGGTCGAGGCCTATGGGAAAGGTGAGTTGAAAGGCGGGTTGAAAGAGATTGCGGCCGGTTTGGACGAAGAGTCGAATCCCGTGTTGATGTTGGTCAAGCATAAGAGATAGAACCGGAAGGAAATAAAATCCCCCCGTACTCTTACAAGCGAGCCGGGGGATTTTCAGTTTGGCATTTTTATTATAGGGAGTTGTTTTAAGTTATCATGCCCAGCCGTTCAACATTCCGTAGAAATACATGGGTTTCAGGAAATAAACCTTCAACAGCCATGCGGCCCATTGCTCTTTCGATGTGTCCAGCAACGTGAACGGGAACGAGTTTTGCGCCTCTTTCTTATAGTTGAACTCACACAAGAGAACATGCCCGTAGTCCGTCACGATCGGGCAGGCGGCATATCCGTCGTATTTCTCTGCCGGTTCTTTGCCTTCCATCAGCGAGATCAGGTTCTTGGCTGCGATCGGCACTTGCTTGCGGATTGCAGCGGATGTTTTGCTGGTCGGGATTCCGGCTACGTCTCCTAGGGAAACGATATTCGGATATGTTTTGTGTACCAGTGTCTCTTTGTCTACCATAACCCAGGCATCGGCAGCCAGTTTACCTTCCGTCCAGCCCAGTCCGGCTTCTCTTACAAAATCGGGGGCCGACATCGGCGGTGTGAAATGCAGGAAATCATAATCTTCTACAAACGGAGTGTAGACTTTCTGATCGCCCACTGTTTCGATCTTCTCGAAATGAACCTGCTTGGCAGCCGTATCCACACCTTTCACTCGTACATTCAGGTTGATAGGAATGTTACGCTCTTTGTAGATTTCCAACAAGCGGGGAGTGAAAAACGGGACATCATACAGCTCTTTGGATGCTGTGTAAAAATTCAGATCCACCGTTTCGCGTGTACCCTGTTTGCGGGTATAGTGTTCTGTCAACAAACAGATTTTCTTGGGAGCACCTCCGCATTTGTGCTTGGTATAAGTATCAGTGTAGATTCCACGTCCACCCGTCTTGGAGAATTCCTGTATGGCTTTCCAAGTCTTTTGTGCACCTTCGAAATCATAGATGCTGTGGGCGTTCCCTTGTCCAAGTGTCGCTTGCGTGATACCTTCTACCTTTTCCCAGTTGATTTGGATTCCGGGAGTCAGGACCAGGAAGTCGTAGGCGATCTTTCCGTTATTTTTGGTCGTTACCTGATTCCATACGGGATCGACGGCAGCAACAGAATCTTTAATCCATTTGATGTCATTGGGTATGCAGTCCTCCTGCTTTCTCCAGACGTCATCCGGTTGATATACACCCGATGCGATTAAGGTGAACCCCGGCTGATAAAACTGACGGTCACTGGGATCGATCAAAGTGATATCCGGCTTGTCCAGCCAACTCTTTAAACGGGCAGCCATACTGATACCGGCAGCACCTCCGCCGATAATTACAATTTTACCTTTGGCTTTGCTTGAAAATGCTTTTGTCTTTTGGGTACTTGCAGCAGTCAGTAAACCGGCCATTGCCATCAGTTTGAAAAAGTGGCGGCGGTCGATACCTTTCTTCTCGAACGCCTTTAATTGATCTTCCAGTTCGTGTTTCATCATGTATGAAAATTAGATTTTGATCGCAAAGAAAGGATAATCCGTAGGAGCGTACAAAGAAAGGACTACTACATGGCTTGCGCAAGTGCTTTGAGTGGAAAGAAATACTACAACATTACTTTCTCATATCTTTTTATGATGCATTTAATTATCTGATATGTAATAGTATATAAGATGTAAAAATCTGAGAAAATATTTTCAGAAATTCATTAGGAAATCGACGAGATTCGTATCTCCTTCCAGCTCCAAACGCTTCCTTAGACGGTATCGGCGCAGCTCTATTGCCCGTACGGATACGTTCATGAGGGATGCTATTTCCTTTGTGGAGAGATTCATGCGGAGCAAGCAACAGATGCGGAGATCGCCTGTCGTGAGATCGCTGTATCGCTGTCTGAGGCGGTCCATGAAATTTTGGTGCGTGCTGTTGAAATAGCTTTCGAACAGTACCCAGTCCGCCTGGTTGTTCAAAGTCTCTTCCATCAGCGTCTTCATGCGGATGTAGAGTTTGTTCGGATAACGTTCGCCTAGCGTTTCTTTTTGTTTTTCCAGTTCTTCCAACAGGCTTTGGACGGCCTGGTTGCGTTTGACGAGGGCTGTTGTCTGAAGTGTCAGTTCGTTGTTCTTGTTTTGCAGTTCGGCTTCGAGCATCCGGTTTTTTATGACCTGCATCTGCTGTTGCTCGGCTTGCCGTTCGGCTTCGGCTTTTTCCTGTTCTTCCTTATGCAGGTTCTTCAGGTTGTAGCGGAGCACGGCCTGCACGAGAAACCAGACGAGTGTGATATAGACCAGCCATGCCCATACGGTATTATACCAGGGAGGGCGGACTTCGATGGGCAGTGTGAGTTCGGGATAGGGACCCTTGATGACGTATTTGCGGACTTTCAATTCATACCTCCCTTCCGGCAATTGCAGGAAAGTGATTTTCCCGTCGTGTTGCCAAGCTGACCAGTCTGAAGATACGCCTTCGATCTTGTAGCTGATCTGGTGGTTGGAGGTGAATATCGTGGTGCCTGCCCAGACATTGAACTCCTGGAAGTTGTGCGGGAGAGAAATGCGTTGCGTGTTGATCGGCAAGTGATGGATACCGGAAGCATCGACGTATTCGAGTCCCGAAACTTTCAGGGGAGTGCTGCCCAGGCTATTGCCGATCAGTTCCCGGATATTGACCAATAAAGTCCCTTGCATGGCAGAGACCAAGACCAGGGAGTCGTTCAAAGGGATGATCCGTTTGCCTCTCGTCACGAGGTTCATATTGTAATTGTCGAAGAGCAGGCGGCATTTCAATGTTCCGATGCCGTCCGCTACGTGAAACAGTCCGGCTTCGTTTTCGATGGAAAGCCAGTAGAGGTTGTCACCGGCCGGATAAACATGTTCGGCATCGGCAAATACGCCCACTGCTTCCGTGTCCCTAAATAATTTCTTAACGGTCGGAGCGGGGGCTTTTTCGATCCTAAAGCAAGGTTGCGCTTCGGCTTTGCTTACGGCGATGAAAGGGCTTGTGGCTCCCAATGAGCGCTTGAAATAGCCGAGGTTGGTTTGGATATACAACTCTTCGCCATCTAGTCCGGCATTCACCAGTTTGCCGATCTCGCTTCTTTTTCCTAACAAAGTGATCGGAGGATCGAAAGAGATTTGTGATAATCCGTTGTCGAGCGCCACCCAGATTTGCCGGTTGTCCTGTACGCAGATAAAGCGGACGATATTGTCTTGTAGTTGGTTCTGTAAAGACAGGTGTTGCAGGATCGTACCGTCGGAGTCTGTGATATATAATCCTTGTGTGAGGGTTCCGATGAAAAAGAGCGTTCCGTTGGTAGCGAAGGCACTCGGCTGTGCATCCTGTATTTCTTTCGGTAAAGTAAAAGGTATTTCAACAGGGGGTGGAGTGAAGCGGATTTCTGGCGGGACCGTGTCCAACGGGTGGTAGCGGAGGATTCCGTCTTTGTCGTATGTCCAGCTTCCCAACATCGTCTCGTTGCGGGTGTAGATCGTGTCGTTGTAGTTCGTTACGCCGGTCACCTCTTCCTGTCCCGGCAGCGAATATAGTTTCCATGTGTTGCCGTCGAAAGCAAGCAGGCCGGAATTGTTGGCGACATACAGCATACCGTCGGGTGTCAGCGAAAAGCCCCAGTTCTGGCAGCTCGCTTTATAATCGTCGACCGTATAGTTTTTTACAAATACATAAGGAATGGCTACTGACGCGCGCATGGCATGTGCCGTGAACAGAAAAGAAATGAGAATGGTCAGCAGTCTGTACATAAGTCTAAATGAATATAGGCACGGAAGTCCAATACTTCCGTGCCTGAATGAGGTTACAAATATAATGAAATTCCTATTTACTTGTATTCCTGCCAGCTCTTAATCTGGATGTCTTTTTCGTCCATATTACAGAAAGCGCTGATGAAAGCACTTGCCAAGCGGGCGTTGGTGATCAATGGAATGTTGTGATCGATCGCTGCACGACGGATCTTATAGCCATTGGTCAGCTCGCGCTTGCTGTGGTCTTTCGGAATGTTGACAACCAGTTCGAACACGTGCTTGCTGAACATATCCATGATGTTCAGGTCGCCCTGTTCGTCCGGCCAGCAAACTGCTGTCGCAGAGATGCCGTTTTCATTCAAGAATTTAGCCGTTCCAGCCGTTCCGTAGATGTTGTAACCTTTGGCTGCCAGCATATGGCACGGTTCCAGCAGTTCAGCCTTGCTCTTGGCGGCACCGGAAGAAACCAGTACGTTCTTCTGCGGGATTCTATTTCCGACAGCGATCATGGCAGAAAGCAATGCTTCGTTGAAGTCGTCGCCGATGCAGCCTACTTCACCTGTAGAGCTCATATCTACGCCCAGTACAGGGTCGGCCTTATGCAGACGGGCGAATGAGAACTGCGAAGCCTTCACACCGATCCAGTCGATGTCGAATGCACTCTTGTCCGGTTTGGTGTAAGGAGCGTCAAGCATGATGCGGGTTGCCGTTTCGATAAAGTTGCGTTTCAGGACTTTTGATACGAACGGGAAACTGCGGGATGCACGCAGGTTACATTCGATAACCTTCACATCGTTGTTCTTGGCTAGGAACTGGATGTTGAACGGTCCGCTGATGTTCAACTCTTTGGCGATCATTTTGCTGACCTTCTTGATACGGCGGGCTGTTTCGAAGTAGATCTTCTGTGCCGGGAATACCAATGTCGCGTCACCGGAATGGACACCGGCAAACTCGATATGTTCGGAGATGGCGTACTCGACCACTTCGCCATTCATGGCTACCGCGTCGAATTCTATCTCTTTCGCCCCTTGCAGGAATTCGGAAACAACTACCGGATATTCTTTGGAAACCTTGGCTGCCAAGTTCAGGAATTCGATCATCTGCTCCTTACTGTGGCATACGTTCATGGCTGCGCCGGAAAGCACGTAAGACGGACGGATCAGGATTGGGAAACCGACCTTTGCGATAAAGGCGTCGATCTCTTCCATGCTGGTCAACTCGGCCCAACGTGGCTGGTCGATACCTAACGTATCCAGCATTGCGGAGAATTTGTGACGGTTTTCGGCACGGTCGATCGACAGTGGTGAAGTACCCAATACAGGTACGTTCTGGCGGTACAGTTTCATGGCCAGGTTGTTCGGTATCTGTCCACCTACGGAGACGATTACGCCCTTCGGCAGTTCTAAGTCCATGACATCGAGCACGCGTTCGAACGAAAGCTCGTCGAAGTACAGACGGTCGCACATATCATAGTCAGTAGAAACCGTTTCAGGGTTGTAGTTAATCATGATAGATTTGTAACCCAATTTGCGGGCTGTCTGAACGGCATTTACCGAACACCAGTCAAATTCTACAGAGCTACCGATACGGTAAGCACCCGAACCCAGTACGACTACTGATTTTTCATTCTTATAATAGTTTACATCATAACCTTCCACTGCATAAGTCATATACAGATAGTTAGTCAGTTCCGGATGTTCGGAAGCAACTGTATTAATACGTTTTACAGCCGGGAGGATACCCATAGATTTACGATGAGCACGCACTGCCAGGTTTTCTTTCTCCATGTTTCCGGTTGGATTCAGTACGAAACGGGCGATCTGGAAGTCGGAGAAACCTAACACTTTAGCTTCACGCATTACATCGGCAGGTATATCTTCTACCTTATTATAGGTAGACAGTTTCGCTTTGTAGTCTACGATATTTTTCAGTTTGCCAAGGAACCATGGGTCAATCTTTGTCAGGTCATGAATACGTTCGATGGTATAACCTTCTTCCATTGCTTGTGCGATAGCGAAAACACGCAAGTCTGTCGGACGAGAAAGCTCTTTATCAAGATCATCAAAGTGCAGTTCGTCATTACCTACGAAACCATGCATACCCTGACCGATCATACGAAGACCTTTCTGGATGATTTCTTCAAAAGAGCGACCGATAGACATGATTTCACCTACCGATTTCATGCTTGAACCGATTTCACGGGATACACCGGCAAACTTCGTCAAGTCCCAACGAGGGATTTTACAGATATAGTAGTCAAGTTGCGGAGCTACGTATGCAGAATTCGGAGTCCCCATCTCACCAATCTGGTCGAGTGTATAGCCGAGTGCTACTTTAGCAGCAACGAATGCCAACGGATAACCGGTAGCTTTAGACGCCAATGCAGAAGAACGGCTCAAACGGGCATTTACTTCAATCACACGGTAGTCGTCCGTATCAGAGTTGAAAGCATACTGAATGTTACACTCACCCACGATACCGAGGTGACGGATACATTTAGTAGAAAGTTCCTTCAACAGAGTCAATTCTTTATCATCCAGTGAACAGGTAGGAGCCACTACGATGGATTCACCGGTATGGATACCCAGCGGGTCAAAGTTTTCCATGCTGGCTACTGTGAAGCAATGGTCGTTAGCGTCACGGATCACTTCAAATTCGATTTCTTTCCAGCCTTTCAACGATTCTTCTACCAGAATCTGTTTAGAGAAAGCAAAGGAGCTTTCAGCCAATTTCAGGAATTCTTCTTCGTCGGCACAGATACCGCTACCAAGACCACCCAATGCATAAGCAGAACGTACCATGACAGGATAACCGATTCTGCGTGCAGCAGCAATGGCATCTTCCATGTTTTCTACTGCCTGGCTAACCGGAGTCTTCATCTCGATTTCGTTCAGTTTCTTCACGAACAAATCACGGTCTTCTGTATACATGATAGCTTCTACCGATGTACCAAGCACCTTTACTCCGTATTTATCAAGAATACCCTGTGTGTAGAGTTCCGCACCGCAGTTCAACGCAGTCTGTCCGCCGAATGCCAGCAAGATACCATCAGGACGTTCTTTCTTGATAATTTCTTCTACAAAATAAGTATTTACGGGAAGGAAATACACTTTATCTGCAATTCCTTCAGAAGTCTGAATGGTTGCGATGTTCGGGTTTACCAATACTGAGCTGATACCTTCTTCTTTCAAAGCTTTCAGTGCTTGTGAACCAGAGTAGTCGAACTCTCCGGCTTGTCCGATTTTGAGTGCTCCAGAACCCAAAACGAGAACTTTCTTGATTTCCTTTTCCATTTCTTTTGTTGTTATAATAAGTTGTTATTTCTAAGTTCGTCCATAAAAAAAATGCGTTACCCTCAAAAAAGGATTAACGCATTACCAAAGAACTAAAATATCGTTTTTGGAGAAAAGAGAAGAAGTCTGCCGTTTCCGGGTGCAAAACATCCGAATGTAGATAATACTTACTTCTGATTTCCTGTTGATTCATTGTTAATATCAAAATTTGTGCAAAGTAACGACATATTTTGCAAATGACAAAAAGAAACGTTCATTTTTTACTGAAATAGTTTACCGCGTCAATGAAACGGTTGTTTTTTCCGTTAGCTTTTTAATGAATACTTTTTTATCATAGTAAGCACAAATCATGAAGTAACTACATTTTGATGTATCTTTCAGTTTTTATCCTTATCTTTGTCGCCATTATATAATAAGGTAATAAAATATGGGAAAAGAAAAAATCATATTGACGGGCGACCGTCCTACCGGAAGACTTCATATCGGTCACTATGTAGGCTCGTTGAAACGCAGAGTTGACCTGCAAAATGCAGGTGATTATAGCAAGATGTTTATCTTCATTGCCGATTCGCAGGCATTGACAGACAATATAGACAATCCGGAGAAGGTGCGTCAGAATGTAATTGAAGTAGCCCTTGACTATCTGGCTTGTGGCATAGATCCGTCTAAAGCTACCATCTTCATACAGTCGCAAATTCCGGAATTATGCGAGCTTAGTTTCTATTATATGGACCTTGTAAGCGTATCTCGCCTGCAACGTAACCCGACTGTGAAATCGGAAATCCAGATGCGCAACTTTGAAGCAAGTATTCCTGTAGGTTTTTTCACTTATCCTATCAGCCAGGCAGCGGACATCACAGCATTCCGTGCAACAACTGTCCCTGTGGGTGAAGACCAGGAACCAATGCTTGAACAGGCTCGTGAAATCGTTCGCCGTTTCAACTATATATATGGTGAGACATTGGTAGAACCGGAAATCCTGTTGCCGGACAATGCAGCCTGCCTGCGTCTTCCGGGAACTGACGGTAAAGCTAAAATGAGTAAATCACTCGGAAACTGTATCTACCTTTCGGAAGAACCGGAAGAAATCCAGAAGAAGATCATGAGTATGTATACCGATCCGGGACATCTCCGTGTACAAGACCCGGGAAAGATTGAAGGTAACACCGTATTCACTTACCTTGACGCCTTCTGCCTCCCCGAACATTTCGAACGCTACTTACCGGATTATCCGAATCTGGCAGAATTGAAAGCACATTATCAACGCGGCGGACTGGGCGACGTAAAAGTGAAACGTTTCCTGAATTCTATTATGCAAGAAATACTCGAACCGATTCGTAATCGTCGTAAAGAGTTCAGCAAAGATATTCCAGCTATCTATGACATGCTTCAGCAAGGATGCGAAGTAGCCAGAGCTGCTGCTGCCGAGACTTTGGCAGATGTGAAAAAAGCAATGAAGATTAATTATTTCGATGACAAGGAGTTAATCGAGGAACAGGTAAAACGTTTCTCACAGGAATAAGGAAGTTTGCATAAAAACGTATCATATAAAGTAAAGGCTGCCTACTCTAAGAAAGAATGGCAGCCTTTATTATAATATATAATTTAAGATTTAGCTAACTTCATCTTCATCATTCTTGAATAATACATCCTTTAATTTCTGATAAAGGAATGAAAGTATCAGTAATATCAGTCCGAGAATGATGAATACAATGATCTTACCGATAGTAGGCATTGCCCACAAATCATCAAATACAAGTTTAAGCAGAACGATTCCAAAAGTCGAAAGGCTTATCATGCGCATGACTTTCTGATGCAAACGCATCCCTAGTCCCATCTGAACAAATCCGGCAATACTTAATGAAAGCGAAAGTCCGGCACTGAAATCATCCACTCCTACCTGCCAGAGGAAAGAGCGTACCATTGTCACCCAAAGAAGAGTGACCAGAATATTGAGATAAATAGTGAAACGACTCTTGATGCCGATTAATAGATAGTATTGGCGTGCCACATAGCATATATTCGCTATTACAAATGCTGCCGTGAACCATCGTAGTACAACAGGCACAAAAGCCATGTTCTCCCATTGATCCCCCCATATATTTATGATGTATACAAGCGTATTTATCCCAATAGCTAACATATAGAAAGTCAGATATTGGGTGATCGGGAATCGTTTTCTAAAAGCATAACAAACACTCGAAATGGCAATGGCAGTAAACAAGAACATTGCTCCGCTCCTCGTAGCTCCCTCAAAATGCAGGTGAAACTCCATCATAAATGTATAATAAAGTATGGCTACAGAGACAAAAAGCATGAAAGGATTCCAGAAACCATATTTCAGTTGACGGGCTGTAGAGAAGAATGGTCTATAATACCCCATCAACAGAGCAAATGCTCCCATAGCCAGCCCTACAAACAAAGAGGTGGCAAATGAACTGTTCAGGAAAATAGTGCTGACAGCATGATGCTCATGCATTACTACATTATATATATCCATCAGGTAAGAAATAAAGGTGAGTCCCACCAGTATCTTTGCCGCATATTCATATACCCGGATTCTCGACTTGATATAAAGCCATAATAATAACACCATTTCTGACGCCCAAACTAATGTTATATAGTTTCCATCCAACTGAATCGGAACGGTAATAGAGACAAATGTCAACACAAGCCCCAGAGTGGTATACACCAGGAATTTATAGTCTTTCCGGCTCTTCCATAACCAAAGCACCAGTCCTAAATTAACAAGAGCAATGAACAGGCTCAACAAACCGCTTGCTTTGAAAGACCATCCCATATTCCGCAAGAACAAAGCTCCCGAAAGCAGATAAATAAAGTTATTCGTTATAATGACGAATACCAGCCCCCGACTCATTGTTCGCATATCTTCCCCACGAAGAATAGAGAACACCGGAAGTAGAAAGATAAAATAAAACAGAGTGGTAAACAAAAACAAGTGCCCCGAAATAACTGTAGAACTGGAGGTATAGCTAAATAAAAGAAAGATTCCCATTATCAGCCAGGTAAAGACAAATGAGATCATCGGAAGCTCACCCCACTTCTTATAAATGGAAAGTCCGAACATACCGAGATTCAGGATACTTACATAAGTGAACAGTACCAGATAACTTCCCTCTCCACTGCTTACGATGAAAGGTGCAAGAAATCCTCCGACAAGTGAAATGATGGCCAGTTCACGCCGATTGTACACCACAGACAGAACAGACATAAATACAGTGACGCCTATCAGAATGATAAACGCCATAGTCTGCGAGAAGATATGATAATAATGGAATGCAATGGCAACCGTAAGATAGAATACAGCAAAAGCGCCACCCGCAAGTAACGAGCTAAATGTACGATATTTCTTTTGCAACCGTTCGGCAACGGCCAGCAATACAGCTCCCGTCAGGAAACCAAGTACGGTACGGAAAGTCTCATTGATCCAATTCTTATCAATAGCATACTTCACAAAGAAACCTACACCGATGACGAATATAAGGATACCGATCTTTCCGAAGAGATTCTCACCGATGAACTTCTCATAGTTCACTTGTTTCTTTTGTCTTGGAACAGCCTCAACACAAACATCTTCCAATTCTGTTTCAACCGTCTTTTCACGTGTTCCTTCCAGTGCCTCACGGATAACTGTTTCAACAACCGGCTTCTGTTTTTCCGGTACAGTTTCTTTTTGCTGTTTAGTCTCTAGTGTCGAAGTTTTTTCTATTATTTGAGGTGATGCAGAGATATCTTCGTTTTCCTTTTTCAATGCTTCTCCTTCAGGCTTTACCTTTTCAGTAACCCCTCTTTGCTGAACTTTGAGATAATCATCCATCCGTTTTTTTATCTCGTTCAGTTCTCTTTCTATCTTCCCAAAACGATTATCCAGCCTACTCAATAAAACAAAAAACATAATTAAAACGAGTAGTGCGTATACGGTATTTATATCGTCCATAATATTTTAGATTTGAGTTCCATATCACAAATATATAAAATATTGCTACACAGAGCGATTATTCCAGTAAGAATGATTCAAATCAAGAGTGAATTAACAGAGATTCAAGCCCTTTCACTTTGCTTTGTATGTAATTTCATTATAGCTAATCAGAATATCATTATAGCTAAAAGGAAGATGCTAATAGCAAAAACAAATATGCTAATAGATTATTTTTTTCATTGGGATGATTAAAAAAAACATTGCAGTGTTTGCCACAATTAATGCAATGATTTTAGAAAGCACTGTAATGACATTTTTCGATATGTAATGTGATGAATACGGTAATGAAAAGTCCTCCCTTCACCCGCAAACAGTTTATTCATCGAGAGTTCAGAAGAAAGGTGAAGAGGATTGAAAAAATAGCTATTTGCAGAGGAAGTGTGGAGTACCTCTTATTCCCCCTCTAAAGCGTAGCTTTAGGTAGGCAAAAGCTATGCTTTACGTTCCCTAAAGCTATGCTTCTTCAAGGTAAAACAACCTACATTTATAATCAGTGTAAGCGCTTCCATATACCTCAAACTCATAATCAAAAGCCCAGGCAAGTATTAATGGTCCTAAAATAAGAAAAGAAAAGGCAGCTGAAAGCGAAAATACCTTATTTCAGGATTCGCTTTCAGCCGCCTTCTCTCTTTCAGCAGGCGATCACAAAGAATCGCCGAATACTGAAATTATATGATTACTGTGCTGATTCGACCAATACTACACGGTTCAGAATCGGCTGACCGAATTTGTCAACACCACCACCGGCTGCAACTTTCAATCTATCGGCAGAGATGCCATACTTCTTAACGAGCAGGTCTTTAACAACTTGTGCACGTTCCAAACTCAACTTCTGGTTGAAAGCCGGAGTACCTGTTGCAGAGTCTGCATATCCGTTGATTGTGTATGTAGTGTTCGGAGATTCTTTTATCTTGCTGGCAAGATATGACAAGTTCATTTCTTCCTGCGGAGACAATTTATCAGAACCGATCTTGAAGAATACAGTACGTGGAGCAATATTAGTATCTGTTATAACAACTTCTTCAGTATCTTCTACTTCAACCGGTTGTTGTGCATTTGCCAACTGCTGTTGTAATTGCATATTAGCTGCTGCCATTGCATTCATCTGGTTACGCATCTGGTTCAATTCAAGTTCAGAGATAATCTGTGGAACCGGACGTTGGAATCCGCGAGTCGGGAAATAATAAGTCACCCCGATGGTAGCACCTAAAATACCATCATAATCGGGTTTACCTCCATGTTCTCCGTCAAACTTGCCTTCCAGACCTGTTGCACTCAACTCCAGATTTAAGTCAACAGCATTCGACAAACGGAAACGGTTGATAATACCTGCATTGAAAGTAGCGGAGTTAGTGTGAGGACGAGAATAAGCATGAGCCCAACCGGCACCAATATAAGGGATAATTTCATATACACGGTTCGGATTGTATCCACCGAAAAGTGCATTCAGGTTAATCATCAAATCACCATGCAAGTTCATGTAGTCCCATCTTTGTTTGTAAGAACCATCTTCTCTCGGACCGCCAACCACATAATTAGCATTTTCGCTGGTGGTAAATCCTTTGGCTTGTAATCCGCTGTACTGCAAACGCAATCCGAATCCCGGAGTTACCCATTTACCAACAGACACGTTAAATGTGGGAGCAACACGATCTCTGAACTTACCGATATGGTCATTGTTTCCATACAATACCTGGGCACCTCCTCCTACAGAGAAGAACCAGTTACTCCAGAAAGGATTAGTTATTACTTGATATTTATCTTGCACCTGAATCACTTCGTATTCAGTTACAGTCATTGTCTGCTGCGCAGAAGCGACAGACGCAACGCCGGCAAATGCCAGCAACATCAGAATCTTTTTCATATACCTAATAGTTAAGTGGTTATTTAAATCTTTTTCTTTGTTGAACTATTTAAATAACACGAACTGAACTAAAAGGTTTTAGGAAAAGATGAATTTATTTGTTTTATTTGAATAATCTTTCGATGTCCTCCTCCTTAATGGTTGTCAAAACGGTTTTCCCATCGGGTGTGTAATTCGGTGAGGGACAGGCAAAAAGGTTGTCTACAAGGCTTACCATTTCCTCATTGCTCAGTACCTGACCGTAGACGATAGCCGCCGCACGTGCCAGTGTCAGAGCCAGAATATTCTGGACTTCTTCCTTGACATCATTCCCTTTTTCCATAGCTGTATGTAGCATATTACGTACCAATTCCACCGGATTCAGTCCTTCGATGCCTGAAGGAATACCGTTGATAGCATAGCTGCCTCCACCCAGATCGCTCAGATCGAAACCTACTGCCGACAAATCATCCATAATGCTTTGCAGTACGGCAGCTTCCGAAGCGGGCAACTGTAATATTTCCGGGAAAAGAACACCTTGTGATACGCCCTGTTTCTGCTGGATTTGAACCATATAC
>OHIN01001108.1_pt1 | contig 14968 bp, 8 predicted proteins | sample 1568261 | NCBI WGS metagenome assembly OHIN01 (sample SAMEA3879578, study PRJEB24766) | human gut metagenome | biome: human-associated habitat; feature: feces | place: USA | collected 1985/1987
TTCTGTATTCTACTCTACTTTAGAAAACATTACTTAATACACAATCTATTTTACTCTCTCTGTATTTTTTTGTTAATAAGTATGTTTATATTTTAATAGTACCTATAAAAAATCTTTAACTTGAAATACCAATCTTTCTTCCTGTTTTATCAGTTTTTTAGCTATATCCTTTGTCTTTTCGTCTGCCGCCTTATACTCATTAAGATATTTATTGAGAGACTTCACTCCCATATTGCCACCGTCTGTCATAAGCCCCGCAATCGTTGAATCTGATTCGTTCATCATAAGTTTTGTATTTGTCTTTATCCATGACATACTTTTTGCAATAGAGTTTGGCTCTTTTCCATTATCATGAAATTCATCCAGCATTTCCTGTATTTGTGCCTGTAACCCTAAATGGTCATCTCTGCATTTTGTCAATGCATCATGCAGCCTGCTGTCATCCACATATTTAAGCACCTCATTTATAGATTCTATTCCCATTTTTATACCTGCATCACATTCACGTAAAAGTTTTATTGTATCGGATTCTATCATTTCTCTGCCCTCACATTTATTATAATTATTTTTTTAATTATTCCCTGATACAATAAATTTTATTCATAAACACTCAACATCACAATTTTACATGCTCAAATTTTTTCCATATATCGGATAAACAAAAAGAATAAACAAAAAGAAAGACCGCTATATAAATTCTTACATAACGGCCTTTCTAACACTGTTCTTCTGTATTCAATTTTTTCTCCTTTTCGATAAATGATTGAATTCATTATGTTCCAACCTAATCGACTTTTGTTACTTAATGTAACTTTTTTGCTGTATATAACAGCTTAATTTTTTTATTCCCTGCCTCGTAATAAATACTTAGAAAGTTACTACTTTTTGTAAATGGTGATAATACTAAGTTTCAGTATGCTTGGATTCTTCACATTCCTTACATCTTCAAAAAGTATGATTACTATTTTCTCTCAATCTATGTATTATATGTGATTCATATTCCATATATACGTCTTGTATATCTCAAGAAATATATCAGCTTAATATCATAAACTTTCAAGTTGTATTAATCATAGATTCTTTTCTTATATGTTTCTTTACACAAATAAGAAAACCTTATGTATTAACTGTGTGGTAAATGTTCAATATGAAATGCCAGCTTATGTAACCTTTAACTTGTTCATCATCTCTATCATTATGATGTTAATTATTCAATATGTTGTAAAGGTCTTTCTTGCGGGGAACTGCTATGCATTACCACTTTCATATTGAGGATTAGATTCTTTTGTTTCCAACGGAATCAACCTCCTTTTAACAACTGTGACACTTTGTATTGTGTTTTATGTTGTTTCCTTTTTGTAATTGTATAGTAACACCCATCTGTGTATTTGTCAACACTTTTTTGAAATATTTTTGATATTTTTTTATTTTTCATCTCGTTGCACACTTTTATTTTTTAATTGTGTTTAAATTGTGTTATTTTCAGACTATTTTAAAATTGTAAAATTATGTTCATCACAACATAAATGCCCCTTTCCGTGCATTAAGTGATTTCGTTGCCTCACTTGCCTGCCCGAAAAGGAGCATATTGTTTTTATTCATCAGAGCTGATTACGCAAATAATTTTTTCGTATAATTATTGATTACTCTTCGTCTTTTCTGCGTTTTTTGCCTGTAAGTGCTAAGCCTGCACCAAGTGATGCTATAGCTGCACTTAATGCATACCATAATGAGAAGCCTCTTTCACCTGTTGCAACAGATTCTTCTGTCCTAGACTGTTCATTATCAGATTCATCATTATTATTATCTTCTGTTGTTCCCTGGCTGTTTCCGCCGTTTCCGTTTGAATCACCTGTTCCCGGTGTTGGAGTTGGCGTTGGGTCCGGTGTCGGTGTTGGAGTTGGGTCCGGTGTCGGCGTTGGGTCCGGTGTCGGCGTTGGGCCTGGTGTTGGGTCTGGTGTTGCTGCCTCAAGATTTGCAATCGCTGTGGTGATATCTGCTGCAAGCTTATCTGCATCTGCCTGAGTTGCATTTTCTCTGTCAAGTGCTTTTGCTGCTAAAAGTGCAGCCTTAACCGCTCTGAAATCTTTATAATCAGCTTCCCTGAGTGCTTCCGCACGGCTTATAGCCGCATCAAGCTTTTTGAAATCTACCTGTTCAACTACATTTTCAGCTATATAATTCTTAGACAAATCAGCATATGTTGCAAGTGCATCCCATGCTGTGGCAAATGCTGCACCCGCACCTGACTCTCTTGCAAATACTCCGTTTACCGTAAGAGCTTCACCCTGTGCTTTGCTCAACTGTCTTCTGTCTGTATTTACTGCAAATCCCGGACCATATGACTGATATTCATAGAACTGTGCTGCTTTGTATGAATTATCACCCATGTCTGTATATCCTGCTGTTTTTATATGACTGTCCATAAAGCAGTTTACATATGTAACGCAGGCGTTTGATCTCCATGGTCTTCCAAGTGCCACCCTATTGTCGGCAACAGACGAATTCTTTTTTAATAACCTTGAATTAATAAATACATATCCTGTTAAACGTGTACTTTCCGTACTTGCTGCCGTTACATAACCGTCTCCGTTTGCAACTATATCACAATCATCAAATACAGCCTGTGCACTTCCGAATATCCAGTCTACATTTCCTTCAATATAACAATTTCTGAAATACTGACGGTTGCCGCCATCTGCCTGCAATGTATCCTGCCATCCTGTAAGTCTTACATTGTTAAATATAAGCTTATCTGCTCTTGTAAGCATTGCAACAGCCATTTTTCCCTCGATTGTTTCATTCGGATAATCAAATGTATTGGCAACTGTTATATTTTCAAGACTTACATTATTTGCTGTATTTTCAATAGTAAGAGAAGCACTTCCTGATGTTCCGTATGTCTTTCCGGTATCAGGATTTACCGTTCCTGCTGCAACATTATATTCAAGCACTGTCTTCTCGCTGTCTTCACCAATTATAGTAATATACGGAGTAGTAACAGTTATCTTTTCATGGTAATTACCATTCTTTACAAAAATAACAACATTTTCTTTGTTATCCGCAGGTACTGACGCAACCGCTTCAGCTATTGTAGCATATACAGGTTTTGTCTGTCCGTCATCAGCCTGTGCAGATGCTTTTGCTGCTGCATTGGCATCAACAAGAATGTCATAATCAGTAAGTTTTACAAAATTAAAGTTCTTATATGTCTTAACGCCTGATTCGCTTGTAAATACAACCTTTACTTCATTTCTTCCGTCTGCAAGCGGAATTTCAGCCGATACGCTTTCGTTTGCAGCTGTTTTCTTTGATGTAAGTTCACTGCCGTTTACAGTAATGCTGACATTTCCTGCCTCATTATATGAGAACTTAATATTTGCATTTCCTTCTGTAACAGTATCATTTGACTTTTCGGCAACTTTAATAGCTGCTGCCTTTGAGCCAAACATATACTCACCCGTATGGCCCTTTGTTGCCATAATAGAAACAGGTGATGATGGATTACTCTCATTATCTGCTCCAACAGCCGTAACCTTGTAGAAATAAGGTACTTCGTTTTCTGCCGTAGTATCCGTATATGAAAGACCTGTAGCTGTTCCAATCTGTGTATAGCCATCATTTCTGCTCTCTGAGCGGTAAACCTTATAACTTACGGCTTCTGTAACTGCTTTCCACGTAATTGTGTTTGAAGCATCTCCCGATTTTGCACCAATCGTAGGTGACTGCATAGGAAGAACATATTTAACACTTTGTGATTCTATTGAATTAGTAACAGTTTCTCCGCAGACACCTGTAATTCTGAACTTATACGAACCTGATTTTGAAGGCTTATATGTATATGTTGTATCTGCTGTTGTGTCAAGTTCTGTATATGCACCGTCATTTTCTGAAACTTCAACACGGTATTTACCGTCAATCTGTGCACCCTCACCTGTCCATGATACACTTATAGATGAACGGTCATCTGATACAACAGGCGTTTCAACTCCCGTAACCGTAGGTGCTGTTCCTGCGTCTTTATAGAAATCTTTCTGGTCATACAAAACCTTTCCGCTTGCGTCTTTTGCAACCCAGTTCGTAATTTCCACATCGGCACCGACTATCGCAAGTCCGTACTGTACGGCATCATCTGCGGTAAGAGTCATGTCAGACCACTTAAATTCTTTTGAAGCCTTGTATGTTTCTTTTCCTGTCGCATCTACAAGAAGCGGTTTCTGAAGACTTTCAAATTCTGCCTTGTATCCTTTTGCTGTTCTTGTAAATGTCACATTATATTTATTATTAGTAATAACTTCATACTTAGGTGAACCGTTTCCGGCATTTCCAGTTGATTTCGTCCAATAACCTGAAAGTGCATCTGTTCCAACACTTGAATCATATCCCCTGAAACCGAGTGATGTAAACGCATAACTTCCGCTTGTCTTAAATGCTCCGACAAATACGCCTGCTGTCTTACCTGCCTGTCCTGTTATTGAATAATTTGTCACTTTCAAAGTCATAGACATTGATGTGAGCGAATCATCCTGAGGTAAAACAAGATAACTTGTGTTAAGACCCTCTGTATCCTTTGCTTTGGAAATATAACCCTCTTTTGCACTCTGATTTGCTTTCATAACAGAACCGACACCTGTAACTTTTAGCATATCAGAGCCGACAACAGTTGGTTTGAACGTATTAACATTGTTCTGGTCGTATAATGTATTGCCTTCACTGTCCGTAAGCATAATATCCGATACTGTAATATCAGCACTGTTAATCGCAATACCAAACTGTGCTGCCTTATCGGTTGTAAGATACGCCTCTGATGACTTAAATGTCTTTTCATATACCGTACTGCCGCCTTCTTCTTTATAAGAAGCATAGTATCCGTCGCTTCGTTTTTCTATTGTAACTTCATATGTTGCATTTTCATTTAAAGTATTCTTAGGACCTCCGTTTCCGGCATTTCCATCCTTTGTCGAATCTGACGAATTCACTTTAATCCAATACGGAGAAACCGCATTATTATCACCTGTTCCCCTGAATCCGATTGAATTATACAGATAATCTCCCTTTGTCTGGAATGCTCCGACATACGCACCTGAACTCTTACCATTTTTTAATGAGTTCACTTTTAATTTAAGTGTCATCTTAGACGCACCATCTGATGAAGGGAATAACAAATATGATACATTGCTTCCCTCATTGCCTTTCTTTGAAACCATACTGCTTGATTCCGCCGTCTGGCTTATTGTCATTGATGTACCGTCTTCCTTAACAGTAAGGTCTGCTGTGTCACCATAAGTCTGTAATGTATACTCTATATTTTCCTTTTTATCTGCTGCTGCATTAATTACAATGGTGCCTGATGCAGGTATTTTATCGGCAGGTATTACAACATTTCCTGTTTCTTTGTCATATGTGTAATCTGACTGTGCAAGTTCTTTGCCTGCTGCCGTTATCTTAATGCTCTCAGGAAGATTATATCCGTCATCACTCACAAGTTTTGCAGTGAAATCCTGACCTGATGCCGCATAACCTTCACCCTTTGTTGTAATATGTGTAAGCTCGTAATTTACATATGTAAATTCCTTATTTATCTGAATATTAGAAAACTTTGCCGTGCTGAGATTGTTTATTTTATTTGCTGCCTTATTTCCATCAACCGCAAATCCCACATAAATCTCATCTGCCATGTCAATAGTCTTTGAACCGACTGTTATCCATGTATTTCCGTCATCTGATGCATAACCTGTAAATGTATTTCCTATTCTTACAAGCTTAAACCATGTTCCGTTAAATGTTGCACCTGTTTTATAATGCAGGTCTCTTACAAGTTGAATTCCTGCTTTCTGTGCTGCTGCAGGTGTATCTATTGTCTCGGAAATCTTTGTAATCTTTCCGTTGGTCTTCTCACGGCTGGCAAGATATGTTGACCATGTTGTCTCATTGCTTATCTTAACCATAGACATACCGAGTGCGGCTGTCTTAGAGCCAGTGTCAAGAGTTTCCCTGAACATTACACCTGTAAATACATGATTGTCAACAAGTGTTGAAGAATCCATTTTGGCAACGATTTCGCAGTCTCCGTTTGTTTTAATATATGTATACTGGAAATCATCTGTTGCATCGTTCGCATATTTGCTTCCTGATACACTTCCCTCACTTGAGCCTAGTTTTCCTGAACCTTTTACCGTAAGAACTCCGTCCGTAAGGCTTGCACTTCCGGCTACTTCCGGGTGTCCGATGTCTTTACTTGTCCATTCTCCGCTTCCGGCAGTACTGTTGACATGAATCTTTTTAACAGATGACTGTGTCTGGTTTCCGTCATTATCATAAGCTCTTACAGTAATGCTATATGTTCCGTCAGTAAGTCCTTTATATTCGCATGTGTAAGGTGCCTCTGTCGATGTTCCGACAAGCTTGTCACCATTATAAAATTCTACTTTTGCAATATTTCCGCCGTTATTTGCCTTAGCTGTAGCAGTTACTTTTACTGTGTCGCCCTCATTATACTGTGTGTTTTCCGCAACATCTGTTTCAACATCAGGGTTTGGTGCAATATAATCCGATTTTTCAACATTTTCAACAAGACCGTTAAAATATTCCTCAACATAAGCATATCCCGTTGACGGATTTATTTTCTTTGAATCTGCTGCATCATTAGGATTTAGTCCATGTGCCGTCTCCCATGTATCAGGAATACCATCCATATCAGTATCAAAATCCGCTGCTCTTGAAATTGTCTGTGCCGGATAACCTCCAACTTCATCTTCTGTATTGATATATCTGCCTGTGTCGTTTCGTGTCTCTGCAACAACCCTTGCATCGATTGCGTCACGGTAAGGATATGTTGCACCTGCTTTTGTAAGCACAGATTCATAACAATCCTTTGCGTCAACTACAGTTGCACTTGCAAAACCTTCGGCTGTATATGGCGTATTGGCAACTTCTGTCTTATTTGCCCCCGATGTTGCACCTGACATCTTTTCCCCCTTGGAATTGTCAGCCGTTACGGCTGCATTTCCTTCCATATAATTGCCGTTTACGTAGAAACCGCCCGGTTTTGTTGACTCACCCATATCTATGAGCTGGTTAAATACTACTTCTCTTGTACCTATTCCGGCTTTGAGATAATTATTTATGTAATTGGTATACGCATATCCGCCGCCATAGCATGTATTGTATCCCCAGTTATAAAGCACATTGTTGCTAATCTGCAATGTAGCTGTGCTTCCGCCGTCCTTTGTAGGGTCGCCCATGCAGCCGCCGCCAACTCGCGGATTTCTTGATGTATGGTTAGCCATAAGGTTATTGCTGAATAACACATTATCGCCGCCAAAAATACCGCCGTATCCGTGACGTCCCTTTGAGTGTCCGGAAACAGTAAGACTCTCAGAAATAATACACCACTGAACCGTACCGTCTTTACCTCTGTAAGTTGAAATTGTCTCATCTGTATTCCAACTGAATGAACAATGGTCAATAATAAATGTTTTATTGTCCCTGCCCCAGAGTGCATCCATAGAATCACCGCCTGTATGTACATTGGCAGCACCCGGTCTGAATCTCATGTATCTTATGATAAGATTTTCCGAATTGCTTATATCCGTGTCATAACCTGACAGTGTAATTCCGTCTCCAGGAGCTGTCTGTCCCGCAAGTGTTATGTTCTTTCTGCCTGCAAATGTAAGCCTCTGTTTAAGTGCAATTGTACCGCCCACATTAAATACAATCATTGTACCGCCGTTATTCTTGGCTGCTTCCTCTATTCCATATCTTAATGAACCCTCTACAGGCTTATCATTTCTTCCGTAATCTTCAAGATTTGTTACAACATAAACGTCATATCCTCGTCCACCTGTTGCATATCTTCCACCGCCTTCTGCTCCCGCAAATGCAAGAAGTTTGTTATTTTCTGCTCCATATGCAAAAATCCCCGTCGGAAGTGACATTCCCGATGTTGCCATAAGAGCCGCCATCATTACCGCTGTTGCTCTTGTAGCTTTGGCTTTTCCTGACTTTGCACGTGATTTTTTCATTTTTCTCCGCTGCTCACGATTTTCAAATTCGTTACCCACTATTTTTACCTCCTTAAAATATTACCCTTGTGAATTATTGTAAAAAGAGTGTAAAAACTTCCCTTAATTTACAAAATAATCATAATATTTTCACATTTTATTTTAAAGATACAATAGAATTTAATGTAAAAAGTATCCTTATGTAATTCTTTTTTATAAAAGTGCTTTATAAAACCTTGCATTCAGACTGTTAATGGCTTATGATAAAAGAGCATGATACATTTTTTTATCTTAACAAATGTATCTTCACTCACAGAATCATGGAGGTCTGCTTATGGACAAAAGTGTAATTATCAACGGATTTATTCATCAGCTTTTTACAAAAAATGAAATCGTCACAGACGCAGAATGTCTTGATATACTGCATACATATTTCAAGCTGCCTCTTTATACGATTGCAGCTTTCGCTCCCGATACCAAAAACAATAACGGCTCTTACCAGCACGACGTAATCTCCTTTATTCCCGGATACGCATCCGGCTGCCGTGATTGTATCGTATGGTTTTACCGCACCGAAAATCACGAACTTCTGCTGATTTTTAATCACAATGAAGATTTTAATATTAAAAACTGTATCACCGGCATACACAATTATTTTTCAAAAAGATACAACTGCCGTACTCTGTGGGGAATAAGCCGCCCATGCGGAAATTTTTCGGAATTTATATTTGCAAAAAAAGAGGCACTTACATGCCTTTTTAATACAATGCAGGAAAAAGATTTATATATTATGCAGTATGACGATTACGTTTCATTCACCGAATCAGATTCATTTAAACATTACTATCCCGATACAGCTGCAAATCTGCTTATAAATTCAGTCAAATACAACAATAATCCTTCTTTGGAATTTGTCATGCACATTCTTTTTGATGAAAATGTAATAATCCGTTCGCTTGACACATCAGAAATGTTAAAACTGCACCACAGCATAACAGCAAGCCTTATGACACTTAATCCGACAAAAAACAATTTTCAAGATATTCTTTTAAAATTCAGTCAGGATATGTCAGAACTGCAACACAATCAAAAACAGTATTTTGCCCTTCTTACAGAGACATGCCGCCAAATAAGCCTTGCACTGAATTCTCACAGAATTTTGCGAAAAAAACTTCCTATTAACGAAGTTAAAATTTACATGTCGGACAATTTCAGCAACCCGAATCTTAATCTCGCATGTACCGCAAGACAGTTTGACGTTTCTGAAGGATACCTCTCATCATGTTTTAAGGAAGCGACAGGCATATGCTTTGCGGACCACCTTGAAAATATCCGCATTAAAAAAGCATGCGAACTTCTCGCCTCTTCCGATAAAACCATTGTCGAAATTGCGGAAAAAACAGGCTACAACAGCGTGTATTCTTTCAGGCGTGCTTTCAAACGCATGATGCACAAAAGTCCTTCGGATTACAGGGGAAAATAATAATTGCTCATATTCAGGTAATAAAGTGCACCTGAGTATGAATTAAACGGCAGGCAAAAAATTTATCTGTTTAATCAAAAATTTTTGTCTGCCACCAATTTTATCTATTAAAGTTATAATTTAAATTTATGTTTTAAGTTATATAATCAAATCCTCTCCCGTTTCATGAGCTGCATTTCCAAGCACTTCCTCTCCAAATACGTTATCATTCATTAATTTTACTATACACACAAAATCTTCATCATCATTTATAACTTTTTTTAATTCATTTCTCAAGGATATTAATTTCGACGGTGTCATATCCCCTCTGAATACAGATTTCTGGTAGTGTGATAAATATTTTTTTGCATATTTTAAATACTTTTTGCACACGCTTTTCTCCTACATCATAAAACAAAAATGCATAGTTGTAATTTTTTTCTCTTTTCACTATAACCCTTCTTTCAACGAAAATGGAATAAATTCTTTTTCTTCCAAAATACTTTTTATAAGCTTATAGCAATCAAGTTTAATTGCTGTTCTATAACTGACCCTTCTTTTAACGACGGATGTAAAAAAACATTTTCAAGCCTTTCCTCAAATGCCTGAATAAATATTTTTCTTCCCTCTTCGTTCAAAATACAATAATTCACGTTTTTCTCAAAATGTTTTTCAACTTGCAATTTACGATTATTAACCAAATCAAATATTGTCCTGAACACTATAACAGGTTTAAACGCTTCACTTATATCAAGACTCAGCGAAAATCTTCCCTCAGACGGTTCATGTAAAAAACTTATTCTTTGGTCAAGATGCGTCTGATATATTGCCGATATTGTTTTGGTATATAATAAAGTATTACCAAATGATATAAGTGCATTAATAGGATTATCCGGCGGTCTCTTAACTCTTTTATTCATTACAAAATCTTCCGGGAGAAAATATTTAAAATCGGCATAAAATTTCATCCATACTTCGCCCTCATAAGACATTAATTCTTTTACGTCTTTTGCATTGTCAACAGATGGAATAAAATTCTTCTTAATCCAGTCGATTGTTTCTTTTACCTCTTTTTTATCATGTTTATAATAATGGTACAATATTTCATATATATTTAATCCTATTCCTTTTACAATAGGTCTTGCTATACTCATCCTGTCTTCATTATATTTATTTACCTGCTTGACAAGCAGTTTTCCGCTAAGATAATGGTCTCTCGGATAATATGTACCACTATATCCGCCATAATAATTATAAAAATGTATTATAATATTATTTTGTGATAAAAAATCCAATAATTTTGTATTTATGCTCACTTCATTAAAGCAAAATATTTCTTTGGTATTTTCCACCGGAATATATACATTCTTACCGTCTTTTCTAAAACATAACGAGTTATCTTTTCTCGTAAGTTCCCCCATCGACATAATATACCTTGTACTCCCCATATAAACCTCCGTTTCATAGATGTATTTCTCAGTAAATAATTGGCATTATATTTTTAAATATAACAATATTCATAATATGCACACTTTTTACAAGTTGACTTGTTGATACATTCAGGAATCCTATCTTGATTTAATAATTGTTCTATTTCATCAATATATTTGTCCAGTTCCTTCTCTACTTCATCCGTAAGTTCTATTATTATAATCTTTTTGTCTTTTTTATTTTTTTCAGCAAATTCCAACTTGCCTTTTCTTATAACACCTTTAGTTTTCAACACTTTTAAATAATATAACAACTGCCATTTTGCGGCTTCTGCGTCGGCATCTGACTTTTTAACTTCTGTAAGATACTCTTTTGTAAGCTTATCCAATCTGATATTATCTATGGCTATTTCCGTATTGTTTTTATTTTCTGCCCTTTCTTCATGTATAGCTTTTCCAATTTTCACCTGTTCGCTATTATCTTCCATATTAAGCCTGTTACCATGTAAATAACATTGCCTTTTACAGTGGAAATAATAATTAATTATTGTTCCGTTAATATTCATATCACCCCTCCGTTCACACTTTAATATTTAATTTAATGATTTTATTTTTAATGCCTGTTTATGTTGCTGTGACATTAACAAAATAAATTAAATTATAGTACATCTTATGTTGCTGTTTAAACTGTTGTGGTAGTTGCATGCCCACTCTCAACATCGTTTCAAAACATTTTATGTTATTGTTTAATACATTTGCTGTTCAAAGTTTGCCGCAACTGTCACATTTCAAAATATCCAATATTATTGTTTAACAAACTTGTCAAATGGTTTTACCGACAAACTTGATAAATTTCAAAACATCCTATGCTACTGTTTAACTGCAGTCACAGATTACAGCGGCAGCAGTCTGTCACTATTTCAAAACATCCTATGTTACTGTTTAACAGTATGTAGTGGCACTGCCAACGCCAATTAAACAGCATTTCAAAACTTCCTATGTTACTGTTTAACTATTCAAAGCTCGCAGAAATGCTCCAGCTTCCTGAATTTCAAAACATCCTACGTTACTGTTTAACGTTATCAAATTCAGAAACATTAGAGGAGTATTTTTCATTTCAAAACATCCTATGTTACTGTTTAACTGATACCTGAAGTTGCCGGCAACAATCAACAAGAAAATTTCAAAACATCCTATGTTACTGTTTAACTCAAATCGTTATATGAACCACTTGCGGCAACTTTATTTCAAAACATCCTATGTTACTGTTTAACGTTTGTGCTCGTTCCATGTAAAATATTTTTAATTCAATTTCAAAACATCCTATGTTACTGTTTAACTTTTCCAAAAATACAGATTTACCGCCACCCATACGAATTTCAAAACATCCTATGTTACTGTTTAACGTCGAGTGCTTTCAAGTAAAAATTGCCGAACCATTGATTTCAAAACATCCTATGTTACTGTTTAACTTTGATGTACTTCTCATCTGTTCGCTTACATCTGAATTTCAAAACATCCTATGTTACTGTTTAACAAAACAGCAAATCTCCCGGCTGTATTTCATCAAAATTTCAAAACATCCTATGTTACTGTTTAACAATGTTGATATTAATGGCACACCATTAAAAATTTAATTTCAAAACATCCTATGTTACTGTTTAACCATGTAGACACGACAGCGGCGGCGACATATGTAGAATTTCAAAACATCCTATGTTACTGTTTAACTATACATGAAGTAATATGTATACGTACATGTACAGGGATTTCAAAACATCCTATGTTACTGTTTAACTCTTAGAGAAGTTCGGCCCCAAGGCTGCGGTTAATATTTCAAAACATCCTATGTTACTGTTTAACCAGGATTTTTACACAGTCATAGATAAAAAGGTTAAATTTCAAAACATCCTATGTTACTGTTTAACACAAAGGAGCTTATTATTTTGGCAATGCTTTAAACGCATTTCAAAACATCCTATGTTACTGTTTAACTAACAGTCTGTATAAATACACGATATTTGTCATAATCATTTCAAAACATCCTATGTTACTGTTTAACGTCAACCAATTTGCCATTAACCTTATCAAATTGTGTATTTCAAAACATCCTATGTTACTGTTTAACTTTCGTAAAAAAATCTCGAAAAATCATAAAATATACTATTTCAAAACATCCTATGTTACTGTTTAACTTATATCCATTTTAATCTTTACCTCCATTCTTTAAGATTTCAAAACATCCTATGTTACTGTTTAACCCTCAATTACATCATCAACGAATGACGGAAGCTGATTTCAAAACATCCTATGTTACTGTTTAACCCAACGTATTTAAGCCGTTTTCACAACTTAAATCTTTATATACGCCCATATTACACTATCTTATTCAAAATTACCAGCCAGCCAATCATCTTTTCAAGTGCGTCTTTATATAAACATTAATCTTAGAATTTTACTGTGTTTACTCGATATTCCCAGTAGTAAGCGGTTGGTAATTTTTACGGCATTTATAAAAATAATTCTTCATTATCCTCAATCAGGTCTAAATCAATCATTCCATACTCATCAAGATAATCCTGTCCGTTATCAATATAATATATATCACCTATCTGTTCATAATCGCCACATTTAACCCATTGTAAATTTGGCCGGATCTGATACATAAAAGTATTCATTTTGCTTCTGACATCCTGCAATTTTACTTTTTTCTCGGGATACCTGTTATTAACAAGCTGTGTATCCTCAAGCAATGACCTGTATTCTTCCCAAAGCTCCGCTGCCGTATAATCAAGTCCGGGCTTTTCTATATTAAGATACAAATACATCTTTACACAATTGTCATCAATCAATTTCATGTGTTCTGATACATTTTTCATATCAAGATGTCCTGCGTTCTTTTTAAAAAAATCGTTCAGGTTATTTTCACCATATTTCCCGTACACATATGATAAATCTTCAAAAACCGACTTATAAAAACTGTCAAATTCTTTACTTTCAAGCATTAATCGAATATTATCATCTTCAAGTGTTCTTCCTGTATTTAGACGGGCGTCGTTTATATATATTTTTCCTGCATCATCATAATTGAAAAAATATACTATACAATTTTCTTTTTTACACGATCTGTTAATTCTCCCCATAAACTGCTCTTCACTGTCAAGCCTCGATATATCCTTATAACCTATATCCATATCTATATCAACACCTGCTTCTATAACCTGTGTTGCCACAAGAATCACAGACTCTAATTCCTTAATTTCATTTATAATATCTTTTCTTTCCTGAATATTACTGTTGCCTGTCATTAATCTTACAGTAACCCCTTCGTCTGTGTCATTTTTTATTAACCTATAAAATTCCTGTGCCGTTTTCTTTTTAATAAATTCAACAATTACACGTTTATGCTGATTTTTTAACACATGAACCTTTAACTCTTCTAATGTTATCTTTTTGTTTCCTTGTTTCAACAATGAATAATCCGGTATAACTCTGTTTTTAAAAATAGGATTAGCAAAATATTTTTCCCTATTTTTTATAAGCCTCACACTTGCTTCATTATTATTTATAAGATTATCCAAATTCGGAAGCGTAGCAGACATAATTATTATTTTAATATTAAACAAATCCGCATACGCACTCAAAAATGTTATAATCTCTCCCCACAAAGAATTTTTATATGTCTGAATCTCGTCCAGCACTATCACCGAATTACATATTTGATGAAATCCGAATAAATCTTCTTTTCTGTCACTGAATAACATATTAAAAAGAGTTACATGTGTCGATAAAACTATCGGATAATTAAAAAACTGTCTGTCCAAAAGTATTCTCTGATAATCCTTATCAATTAATTTTTCTTCATTGAAATTATCCGATTTATTTTTATACGGGGTAATTGAATTAACAACTGCTACTTGTGACATTATTCTGTTGTTATTTCCAAATAATTTTTCAATACAAGCTATATTCTGCTCAACCAATGTATTATATGGATATATGTAAAATATTTTATTTATATCCGCACACTGTTTCACAAGATTAAAACTAAGATTCATTGATGTATTGCTCTT
>OHIN01001110.1_pt1 | contig 14964 bp, 8 predicted proteins | sample 1568261 | NCBI WGS metagenome assembly OHIN01 (sample SAMEA3879578, study PRJEB24766) | human gut metagenome | biome: human-associated habitat; feature: feces | place: USA | collected 1985/1987
CTGAATAGTTATGGAGGAAACGTTCCTGTTATCCGTTATGCGGAAGTTCTGTTGAGTTATTTGGAAGCCAAACTAGAAGCCGGTGAGGGGATTACGCAAGCCTTGCTGGATGAAACCATCAATAAGGTAAGAGGTCGTGCATCTGTACAGATGCCAGCAATCACGGAAGTGAATGCTGGAAAGTTACGTCCTATTTTACGGAACGAGCGCCGTGTCGAATTGGCGATGGAAGGAATCCGTTATTGGGACTTACTGCGTTGGGGTATTGCACATGAAGTATTAAATGGCGATATTTACGGTGCTCCTTTCCCCGGTTCACAGCGCGTAAGTGTGAAGCCGGGTGGTGAACCTGACAAATATGGCAGATGGTGGGTAAACAGCCGTGCTTTCCGTCAGGAGCAGGACTATAAATGGCCGATCCCACAGTCCGAACAGGATATCAATCCGAATTTGCGATAAGGGACAATGCTTGTGGTGCATGAAGCGATACAAATAAATTATTATCATGAAATCAACAATCGTATTGGGAATAGGAGCTACCTTGTTGGCCTCCTGTTCCGGAAACAAACAGAAGACGGAAGAGAAAGTAACACAGCGACAGAAGCCGAACGTTATTTTCCTGATAGCCGATGATATCGGTTATGGCGACTTGAGTTGTAACGGATCGAAGACGATCCATACGCCGAATGTGGAAAAACTGGCAGCACAGGGTGTTCGTTTTACGGATGCACATGCGGTAGCTGCGACCAGTACGCCTTCGCGCTATTCGCTGTTTACGGGGCATTATGCCTGGAGACGGAATGACACGGGGATTGCGGCTGGAAATGCCGGAATGGTCATTCGTCCTGAACAGCCGACTGTTGCCGATATGTTTCGTGAGTGTGGTTATACAACAGGTGCTATAGGTAAATGGCATTTGGGATTGTCTGACAGGACGGGAGGACAGGATTGGAATGGCTTTATCACGCCGGGACCTTCAGATATAGGGTTCGACTATTCCTATATAATGGCTGCCACAGGCGACCGTGTGCCTTGTGTGTGGGTTGAGAACCAGCGGATCGTCAATCTTGATCCGAATGATCCGATTGAAGTGAGCTATGAAAAACCGTTCCCTGGCGAACCGTTGGGAAAAGACCATCCGGAATTGCTTACCAAATTGAAACCGAGTCCGAACCATGGGCATGATATGGCGATCGTGAACGGCATTTCGCGTATCGGCTACATGAAAGGGGGCAAGCAGGCCTTGTGGGAAGATGAAAACATTGCAGACAGCATCACTTGCAAAGCTGTCCGATTTATTGAAAGCCACAAAGATGAACCGTTTTTCCTGTATGTCGGAACCAACGACGCGCACGTTCCCCGTTGGCCGCATCCCCGTTTTGTCGGCAAGAGCGGCATGGGCCCTCGTGGCGACGCTTTGTTGCAATTCGACTGGACTGTAGGCGAAATAATGGGCGCACTCGAAAAAGCCGGTATTGCCGAAAACACCTTGATCGTGTTGAGTAGCGACAACGGTCCTGTTGTGGATGATGGTTATGCAGACCGTGCTGTTGAGCTTTTGGGCGACCACAAACCTTGGGGACCGTTCCGTGGTGGAAAATATAGTATTTTCGAAGCCGGGACCCGTATCCCGATGATCGTCAGCTGGCCGGCACAAGTGAAACCGGGTGTTTCTGATGCATTGGTTTCACAGGTCGACTTGTATGCTTCCATGGCAAGCCTGATGGGTAAGACTCTTGGAGAAGGGGCCGGTCCTGACAGCCAGGATCATTTGGACGCTTTTTTGGGAAAAGACCTGAAAGGACGTGACTATGTGGTCGAAGTCGCCGGTTCTCTCTCTGTTTCCGACGGTGAATGGAAGTATATTGCTCCGAGTAATGGTGCTGCCTATCAGAAATTGACGAATATCGAGTTAGGCAATAGCAAGGAAGAACAACTTTACAACTTGAAACAGGATATTGGAGAAAAGAAGAATTTAGCAGCCGAACATCCTGAAATCGTTGCAAAGTTGAAAGCTATTTTAGAAAAAGAAAAAGCTAAATAGTCTTTTACATAAAGTGTGAAAACGCCTGTAGGTAATCTAAAAAACATTCCTGCAGGTGTTTTTTGGTTAAAAATGGACGAGTTCATTTTATTCTGCTCTCGGTTTGCGTTATCTTTGCAAGTCATTAGGCAGAAAATAAAAGGATAATGCTGGGATTGATAAGTAAAGGAATTGTTATCGGTGTACTGGTTTCCGCTCCGATGGGCCCGATCGGTATGCTGTGCATACAACGAACGCTGAACAAAGGACGTTGGCATGGGTTTGTTACCGGATTAGGGGCTGCTCTGTCAGACGTGATCTACGCTGCACTGACCTGCTTGGGGATGGGAGTCGTGGTGAATTTTGTGGAGGCGAATCAGACTCCCTTGCAATTGATCGGCAGTATCGTATTGGGTATTTTCGGCTATTATATTTTCCAATCCAATCCTGTCCGGAATCTTAGAAAACAACGGGAGAAAAAGTTATCTTTCACTCAGGATTTTATTACAGCTTTTCTTCTTACCTTTAGCAACGTATTAATCGTATTATTATATATTGGTTTGTTTGCCCGCTTTGGTTTTGTCTTGCCGGAACATTCTGTTTGGATGTTGTCGGGTGGCATTGCTTTTATTGGGGTGGGGGCTGTTCTCTGGTGGTTCGGAATCACTTATATAGTTGCTAAATTGAAGAAATGGTTTAACGTGCGAGGTATATGGTTATTGAATAGGATTGTAGGATCGGTCATTATTGTTTTGGCTATAATCGGAGTCTTATCCGTATTGCTGACTTCTTATTTACATTTACCATTACTCCAAATCTATAATTGATAATGAAGAAACTGAAAGTCCCTTATTTGGAAACGCTGGACGTACTGGATCTGTCGTCCGTAGGCTTTTTGATGGAAAAGGCCCAGCGAGAGTCAATCGATGTGGTTAACTGGGAAGAATATCCCTACAAACCTATTGTGGCCTTCGACATTGCGAGATCGAAGGTGAACCTGTATATCCGCTATTTTGTCAAAGGAAACTCTTTGAAAGCGCTCTACGAAGCAGATGGATCGCCGGTTTATACGGACAGTTGCGTGGAGTTTTTTATGAAGCGGGTGAATGATCCCAATTACTACAATTTCGAGTTTAACTGTATCGGTACTTGCGATGCTTCTTACCGGGAATCGCGTGATTCGAAAAAGTCGCTGACAGCGGAAGAATATGCATCCATTCGTCGCTTTTCGAGTCTGCCGCATACTGCTTTCTCTGAGAAATTAGGGGTATATAGTTGGGAGTTGGTGGTTGCCATTCCTTTCCGGTTGATGGGCCTCGATCCTGACAACCTACCGGAAAAGATAATGGGCAACTTCTATAAATGTGCGGACGATACGGAATTTCCGCATTTTGTCAGTTGGAGCCCGATTGGTCTTCCCACCCCGAACTTCCATTGCCCGGAGTTCTTTGGGGAAATCTATTTGTAAATTAAGAATTAAAAATTAAGAATTAAGAAATGAATGCATAAGACACCATTTCTTAATTCTTAATTTTTAATTCTTAATTTTTCAACTCCTTGATTTTTACTTCCGAAATACTTGCATTGCCGGAGGTTATTACGATACGGATATCACTGGCGGTCGTGCCTTTGAACCGGTAATTCTTCAGTTCGTTCGTAGCCTCTACTGTCCCTTCATATACAGTCAGGAACTGGCCTCCGCCACCGGAGAGTTGGATTTCAAATTTGGCATCTTTGCTTTTTTCTTTCCATGCAATTGCGATGCTGTTAGGCGAAGCGTTGTTTTCAAGTGCGAATGTGATATATTCGCCTTTGTTGGCTTTCCAGGCCGTAGACAGATTGCCGTCCAATACCAACGGGACAGATTCTTGGGAAGAGCTGGCAATAACCGATTTCTGCTGCCGGGAGGTTGCTGATGTGACTGCCTGCTCTTTACCATATTCCACTACCGTGAAACGGTCGTTCAGGCGGATGTCTTCGGATGAGGCTCCGACCATAACCTTGAAGTCTCCCGGTTCTACCACCCAATGATTGTCACTGTTCAACAGTTGCAGGTCACGCGGTTCGATCGTGAAAGTAAGCTCTTTCGTCTCTCCCGGATTCAGATGGATACGGTCGAAGCCGACGAGGTTCTTCTCGTAGGTCGTAACACTGCTGAGGATATCGCGTACATATAATTGTACTACCTCATCTCCGGCACGTTTACCTGTATTCGTCACCTTGCAACGGACGGTGACCGGTTGAACCTGTGTCACGATAGCTGGCTGGATCGAAATGTCTGAGTATTCGAAAGTCGTATAACTCAATCCGTAGCCGAACGGATACAACGGGCCGTTTACGCGGGACATATTGCCGTCCAACCCTTTGTTGCGTCCACCGTCAACCTGTGCATTCGGTTTGGTCGGGAAGTTGAACGGAATCTGTCCGACTGTCTTGGGGAAGGTGACGGTCAGCTTTCCTCCCGGATTGTAGTCGCCGAACAAAGCGTCTGCAATAGCCGTGCCTCCTTGTGATCCTGGATACCAGGCTTCGAGGATAGCCGGAACATATTTGTCCGCCCAGTTAATAGACAACGGACGTCCGTTGATCAGCACCAATACGACCGGTTTTCCAGTGGCTACGACGGCTTGCAGCAAATCGAGTTGGCGGCCTGGCAAATCGAGGCTGGAGCGCGATTTGTTTTCTCCGCAGGTGCGGTTACTTCCGCCCAGCACGACTACAGTCACATCGCTCTTCTTCGCGTTTTCCACCGCTTTGTCGATCTCGCTCTGTTCTTCGGCTGTCAACGGATAACGGATCAGTTCCGATTCCGGCCAATTGGCATCTACCAGATCACAACCTTTCGTAAAGAGCACGTTCGTTCCTGGTTTTACCTTATTCCGAATGCCTTCCAACACGGTTGTCACTTCTACGGCAAGCGGGCCGTAGTGTGTCAAAGCGTATGCCTCTTCATCTGCATTCGGACCGCATACGGCGATTTTGGAAATTTTGTTTACGTCTAAAGGAAGGACGGCATCCTGGTTCTTCAACAGAACGAGCGATTCTTTTGAAGCCTGCAAGGCTACCAGTTGGTTTTCGGCGCAGTTTACCTCTTTGTCGGTCTCTTTCAAATCGATCTGATACGGATGGTCGAACAATCCAACGAGGAATTTGACGCGCAAGATGTCACGCACTCGGTCATCAATGGTGGACATTGGAATAGCTCCTTCCGCGATCAGTTCGCGAAGTGGCAGGACGTATGAATCCGGTGAGCGGAATGTACAACGTATGTTCAATCCCGCCAATACGCTTTGTAGCACGGATTCTTTCATATCGGCGGCAGTTCCGTGTTTAGAGAAAAGATATTCGACGGCGTCGCTGTCCGATACCACATATCCGCGGAAACCGAATTCGCCACGCAGACGTGTCGTCAGCCAATAATAGCTGCTCTGAATGGGGAACCCGTCGTAATCGTTGTATGAACTCATGACTCCGAGGATCCCGGCTTCCTTGATCACCCGTTTCCAGGGATAGACATGGATCATCTCGACCTCGCGTGGTGACATTTGCGGATCTACGCGTGCCATCCCTTCGCGTCCGCCTTTGTTGTTACTGTAAGCGATATAGTGTTTGGAAGTGGCGGCAACCTGATGGTCGGTCTGCATCCCTTTTGCCATTTCGATACCTAACTCGGCTACCAGATATGGGCTTTCGCCGTATACCTCTTCATAGCGTCCCCAACGTTGATCGCGCCCGACATCGAGGATCGGAGCATAGACATTGGTATATCCCAACAACCGTCCTTCGCGCCCGGTGATATAGCCGACCTTATGAACCAGGTTCCGGTTCCAGGTGTGTCCCAATCCCAACTGTGTCGGGAAGTTGGTGGCGATATAGCTTTCTACCCCACGTATGCCCTCGTTCGTGAAGTCGGTCGGGATGCCGAGGCGTGTCTCTTCGATAAAGAACCGTTGTACTTCATTCAAAGCCCAGGCATGACGGGAAGCCGGCCAGACATACGGGTTGTCGGAAGGAGGAAGTCCCCATTGCTGGAAACCGTTCAGATGTTCATCGATGGCTCCTATGCCGTCTTTCCAGAGTTGTTTTTTCCAGTCCGATGTCGGCAGGTCGTCTTTCAGCACCCGCTTGTAACCGTAGAGCGTAACCATCTGGCAGGTTTTTTCTTCAACATTCATCTGCGAAAGGAGGTCTTCGACACGTGCATCGATCGGGACCGTAGGATCTTCATATACATCCTTTTTCCCATTCTTGTTGAAATCTATCCAGCCATTCCGGTAGATAGACTTGTTCGTTAATTTGTAAGTATCCGGTATCCGGATTTCCTGTGGCGTTTTGTTTTGTGCCTGCGTACAGAATGTCCCTGACAGGACAAGGCATGACGTAAGGACGGCGAGTTTGTTTTTCTTCATGGATTATAATTTGATATCGTTTAGTTCAACTAATTTGTTAACAATGGCGTATACGGTCAGACCACTGGCACTGTGTACCTGCAATTTCCGGGCGATGTTGCGTCGGTGTGTAACAACGGTGTGTGTGGAAAGGAACAGGCGGTCGGCTATTTCGCGGTTTGTCATCCCTTTGACGACACAGACCACGATTTCTTTTTCGCGTGCGCTAAGCGTCTGCTGTTCTTCGTTTTCGGTTTCCTCTTCCGGTGACGTATGGAGGCGCTCCAGCTTGTGGCGGATCTCGTCCGGGCTGTCATAGATGTTGATCTGGTCGTCGTAAGGTCGCAGCAGGGCATGATCAGCGACGGCATACAGCAGGGCTATGCATTTCATGTCCATACAGCCGGTTTCTTCCTTGAGAAGCTGAATGGTGTAGTAACCGGGAAGTGACGGGTTAATAATCAGTATGTCTGGTTTGTGTGAGCGAAGTGTTTCTTGCAAAAGCTCCGCAGTGGCAATTTCGATGATCTGGATGCGGAATCCGGAAATTCGCTTTAATACCGCTTCGAGCCCACTGCGGATGATGGCAGACGGTTCGGCAACCGCTATGTTTAATAAGGCGCTCATAGGCATCACTGTATTGTTTTTTCAAGAGTTAGGATCGCTGGGACGAAAAGATAGTCTTCTACGTGGTTATGGGAGGCCAGATCTTGTTCGGTCGCGAAGATGTCAAACAAGACGCTGTTCAGCAGGTTGCTTCCGGGTCCCGGATAATACTTGATCAAGATATTTTTCAGTTCGATAATCTTCATTTCGATCTGATCATGATGTTTTCGGAAGATCGTTATGTTGTATTTCGGGTCTTTTATCCCTTTTAATAATCCCCGGACGTATGGAAATACTGTCTTTTCTTCATACGACATGTGTTTGTGGACTTCTGCTGCATATTCGTCGAAAAATTTAGTGATAACGAACGCCACATCTTTCGGGCAGTCTGCAATCGCATCTGTCAGTTTACGACGGATATGGGGCAGCCGGAAGTCCAAGAAATAGGCGTGTGCATTATGCAGATAAGTGATCAAAGCCTCGATCGACAGACATTTGTCAATGTTTGTCATCGGCGCGGATATCTCTTCCGTCAGAAAGTTTACGACGGTCAGGAACGTGCAGGGATCGACACCGTTTTGGCGGCATACTTCTCCGATATTCTTTTCTCCGAATCCGAGTGCAATACCGAAGCGGCTCATGACGAGCACCATCGGATAATTCTCACAGATCAGATCACTCATTTTATCGGTTTCCCGATATTTACCATTCTTATACATAGGCTTTTCTCTCTTGTCTTGGTGTTTGAATAGCCAAAGATACATAAAAAATAGATTCCGCAGACTGCGCTTACAGAATTAGTAAATTCGGTAAGTCAGATAGTTCCAACGATTGAAATAAAAGTTTCGACCGCAGACACATTTGTTTTGCGGCAGGAAACGAATGATTTGTGGATTTTAGGAAAATATCCGTCTTGCCTAGGGACTGAAAAGGGCTGTTTTGGGTAGTAATTCGCAAAAAAGGTGTTTTTTACATTTTGACAGTTTTTGTAATGGGTTGATTAATAAAGATATACTAATTTATATAATGTACGCGGAAGTGAAGAATTTTAAGAGTGAAATCGGGTGTGTGATCGTATTTAAGATGTTGATATATAGAAAAATAAGAGGATATTTAGAAATGACTAATGAAAACGTACGTTTTTTTTCGTCATTTTTCAGCTACAAAAATACATATACTTTTTAAACCTGCAATTCTTTCTTCAAAGTTTTTTTCTTTTCTATATTCTTTCTTATCAATCAGATAGCTTAATATGTACAAAAAACCTTCTTTTGCTCACGAACTTACTGAATGCTCCCAAAAAATGACGAAAAAAAACGTACGTATTCGATTTCAAGATACAATAGTTAACAAACGTACGATAAGAACTGAACTTTTATAAACATTAGTATTAATATTAAATTTAGAATTATGAACAAAAAGTTTTCTACTCTTTTGTGTGCTAGCTTACTGTTCTCTTCAGCTTTCTCAGCTGTAAATGCGGCTGACCTCAATAATGTAGCTGTGGGAGCTAATGCTACAGCTGTTGCTAAGTTGGATAAGGCGGCTTTGAGTGGAGTGTATCAGTTGAGAGTTGGTACTCAGGTGCTTGTTATAGAAGATGGCAAGTATGTATTAAAGAACGTAAATGATGGCTTTGATTTACAGGCTTCTCTGTGGTGTGTTCAAGTGACGGAAGAAGGTCAAGGCAAAGAACCGATCTATGACTTTGTAAATAAAGCAACTGGTGAATTTTTAGCTATTTCAGAAGAAGATGTTGTTGGTTTACAGGTAGGAGAAAAAACGAAGAGTAATTTGTCTGTTGGCGAAACTTTTGGCGGTTGGGCATTTTCTCCGGAATACAAGGAAAATTTGAAAGGTAATATGCCTTTATTTACTTATCAAGAAGCTGATAATGTTCTTTTATTGGTAAAAGGTGATAATGGAGGCCTTAAGGCAAAAAAAGTAAAAGCATCTGTTGCCCGATCAGAATCGGAGAGAGCTCAATTTACTCTTTATGATGCAGGTACTTACGTTTTGAGTGCGGCTGAAATTAATGCTTATTTGAAAGATAATAAGAATGTGCTTACATTTACTCCGGATGCAAATGCAGATGTCAATCCGTTCTCAACGACTGCTTTTGTTGCTAAAGGAGTTGCAGCAGATACTGATCATAACTTCGTATATGTGACTTCTAAATCCGATGCGAATGCTTATTTGAAAGTGGATACTGCTGCTAATGGTGTTGGTATTCAATTCTTGAAGTTTGGCTGGACTGATATGGCTAAAGAAAAAGATTTTGCTAACTCATTGTTAGTAAATCAGCACAAGTTCTTATTTACTTATCGTCCTTCTTTGGATCAACTGCGTATCCAGGTTAAACAGGCTCGTTACAAATCAGATAAGAATGCTGAAAAGTATTGGAGCGAAATTGATGGTACAGCGAAAGGAAAAATTTATAATTATGGTGATAAGTTTGTAGATCCGTTTAAGACTGAAGGTAATGTTGATGCTGCTAAATTGCATGTTAAGTTGCAGAACTTTACTGTTGCGGATCGTATTGCTACAATTGGAGAACAACCTATTAATACAAAGATCGGTTTCGGTCTGAAAGGCTGTTTCGTAACTAGCGATAAGACTTCTGTTGACAACGGTTTGTATATCATCAAGAATGCAAAGGGTCAGGTATTGGCTGCTCCTATTCATAAAAATGCAGAAGGTGGTAATAAACAATATGCAATCGAATGGGTGACATTGGACGAACAGGAACCGTTGCACATGCCTGCATACCAGTGGGTTATTACAAAAACATTGAATGCAGAAGTATCTCAACCGGTTTCTCCGGTTAAAATTGTAAACCGTGAATTCCCGAAAGCGAAAAATTGGGATAACGTTCAGTTCCGTTTGAATGAAGATGGTGAAATCTATACACTTACAACGGGTGCTGATATGTTGAACAACGTAACGTTTGTTCAGATCAAAGACTCTGCAATCATCAAAGATAAGAAGTTAGGTTACAAACATATCGACTCAAATGATTTGTTGGTCAACAGATATAAATTCAATTATCTGAACCCGTTCTCAATGGAATATTGGATTGCTAACGGTACAGGTAAAGATTCTTTGATCTATGTTAAGCAGGATGCCGGCGATTATGCTTTGGTTGAAGGTTCTACATACGAATATGGTATCGATGTTGATGCCGCTCTTTTGAAAAAGATTCCGGGACTGGCTCAGTTGGAAAGAACGAATTATGTCATTGCTAAAGATGAACAGGATCGTTTGGTTGAAGCTTATGGAAGCAAGTATTCAATGGGTGTAGCAAACTATGGTTCTAATAATATGGTTGTTGATACATTCTTCTTTAAAGAAAACAACCACTATGATGGTAAAGACTTCTATGCTATCGTCGAATCTAATTATAATAGAACTGCTCATGCTACTGAAATTCAAAATACAGGTGTTACGAAGAAAGTCGGTATCGCTGATGACGGTATGAGTGCTGGTCTGAAAGTTCAGTTGCTGAATGAAACAAGAACTTCTGCTTTCACTGTTGAACCTTCTACAACTCCGTTGTATCGTCGTTTCAACAACGTTGCACTGAGTGAAAGCGCAACGGACGGCCGTGACAGCTTGAGATTCTTCGAAACGATCCGTAAGGAATACTTGATGGATGAAAACAATAGCAACTTGACTGATGCTAATGTTGACTATCTGGGTATGTGGACAGCTGACAAAGCAACAGGTTTGTCATTCCAGATCGATACTGCTTGGGTTAATCGTGGTGCTGGTTATATCAAACCGCAATACTTGATTTCGGTTGCACATAACGATTTTGCTGGAACTCCGGGTAAACCTTGTACGGAAGATGGTCCTCACGTAGACAAAGACGGTAATATTACAGACGCAGAACATTGTGTTCACGCTACTCCGGCTATCCCTGGCTTCGAAAGAGCTAAATATTTGGTAAGTTTCCAGGATTCTGTAGATGTTTACGGTCAGGACAAACCTTATGCAGATATCAAGGGTGGTTATACTCGCGTAGGTTTCGTTGAAGGTATCCGTGTTGCCGATACGTTGTGGATCCTGCCGGCAGAATTCGTAGCTTTGGCTAACGATAAGATTAGCTTCGATGCTTTGGAAGCTTATAATGATTCTGTGAAAAATCTTGCTTCTAAATCATATTTGATCAAGAATAGACTTGACGGTAACGAACATAAGAATTACACTTGGTCATTCCGTTATGTACATCCGGAAAATGCAGGTAATGTAACGGAAGAAGGCGTAGAAAATCAGTTCTTGTTCGAATCGAACAACTATGACAATAAGATTATTGCACCTGAAAATGCTGCATGGTTGAAGATTCAGAATGGTTGTGTGGTTTTGACAGACAAATCATCTACATTCTCACATGCTGCAACAGGTGGCGACGGAGCTTTGATCTTCAATGTTGAAAATAAGGTTGACGATCAGCTGGCAACAGACAACGAAGAAATTGCAACATCTGAAGTTACAGTAATCGCTTTGCAGGGTGCTGTACGTGTAGCTAACGCTGAAGGTAAGAAAGTTGTTATCACTAACATCTTGGGCCAGACAGTTGCTAACACAGTTATCACTTCAAGCGATGCAACAATTGCTGCTCCTCAGGGCGTAGTTGTAGTAGCTGTTGAAGGTGAAGAAGCTGTTAAAGCGATCGTTAAGTAATAATGATCTCCCGTAGAGACACTATGAAACAGTGTCTCTACTATATTGAAATAAAGATTTTATAATCAAATAATGACCATGTGTCCGGTCTTTCCGACCAGTCAATTACCCCGCGAGGGCGAACAAGTGGTACATTAATACTAAAGTAAAAAATAACAATGCTGCCTGTACTTCCGTGAGGAAAGAGAGCAGACACAAAACAAGCCCCGACAGAGTAATTCCGTCGGGGCTTCGTTGTTATTATGATAAAAGGATTCTGCCCAAATGGCTAAAGTGCCGCAAACCGTTCATCTCCTTTGGCTGTCACCGCTGTACATTCCATTTCGACCAGCCAGCCGGTTCGGCAAACCGGAGCACGTACGATGATATAAGGGAGGCTGGGATGATGTTCGTCTATATAACGTTTGACCCGCGCATAATCCGCCGTATCGCGGATATAGATTACAGCTTGCATGATGTCATTCAAAGTGGCGTCCGCTTCTTTCAGCAGGGCTTCGATATTCTCAATCATGCGGGAAGTTTGTTTTATGACATCGCCAGCATGCACGATTTCTCCGTATCGGTCGATGCTTGCCGTGCCGGAGATAAAGACATGGCGGCGGTCGCCGTATGTGACAGCTGTGCCCCGTTCAAACGTAACGCCGTATTCATATGTGCGGTTCAGGTGTTCTGGTGCATATAGATAGCGGATTTGTCCGGGGCAGATACCGGAAACAGCATATGTGTCCATTGTCACGAATACCATCGGGTCGAAATAGCGTCCCTCGATTCCCGTACTGGCGATGAAATGAGTTTCTTCTGTCAGGTTTTGTGTCGCGAACACTTCTTTGCGGGCTTTTACCACACCCGGATAATTCACGTCTACATTCTGTACGAAGATCCACGTGCGCAGGCAGTTAGCCGCCAGTGTGCAATTGGCTTCCGTCAGTTGCAGGATATAATCGCGGAAGATCAGGCGGGTCTGGTATTCCGAATTGGCTGCCCTGTTGCACTGGTTGGCACCTAAAAGCTGGCCGTATGCACCGTGACGCGCCTCAAACAACCCATTTGGCAACACCTGTGTTTGTACGCCAGTCTGCAGCCAAGCCCACAATGCAATCTTCGTGCCGTTCATCGGAGCCTGCTGTACGATTGATAGTGCGCAATAGGGGGAAAGCCGTTCCCGTTCCATCAGTTCATCTGTCTGGTTGGTTACGTCACTCAGAAAATAACGCCGGAAAATAGCGACCGGATTACCCGGCAACTCTTCCACTGAATGGGCGTAAACATCTTGTATGTGCTGTAACTGAGTGTGAAAGTCCTCCAGGCAGTTCGTCTGTTGGAAGAAAATATGGTATTCCGTTATGCCTTTGGAGGATTGAAAGGAGGTGATTTGCACTTCCGTCGTGTCGTATGTTTTCCTTATCAGGTTCATATTTATATTGTGTTTTTATAGTATAGATCGTAAAAATAAGGCTATTTAATTGAAATCAGAAAATTGAGAGTTGAAAATTACTTAATAAAGCAAGGAACGGTACTGTTTGTTAGCCGTTCAAGTCTTTCAACTCTATCAATTTGTTTACGATGGCATAGACAGTCAAGCCGCTGGCACTGTGTACTTGCAATTTTCGGGCGATGTTCCGGCGGTGGGTAATAACGGTGTGGGTGGATAGGTATAACCTGTCTGCAATCTCTCGGTTTGTCATGCCTTTTACCACACAGATGACAATCTCTTTTTCCCTGCTACTCAGTGTCTGCTGGTCCTCGTTTTCCCCTTCTTCGGACGGAACTTCTTCGGTGTTGAGGCGTTCCAATTTATTTTTCAACTCATCGGCATTATCGTATATTGATATCTGATCGTCATAGGAGCGAAGCAGAAACGGGTCGCTTACATTATATTGAAGGGCAAAACATTTCATATCCGGGCAGCCGCATTCGTCTTTCAGATGTTGTAGGTTGAAGTTTCCCGGAATGGAAGGATTTACGATCAGGATGTCCGGTTTATAAATGCGTAAGCCCTCTGTCAGACAGTCTGCTGCTGTTATTTCGGATATCTGGATACGGAATCCAGGTAAGCGTTTCAGTAGTGTTTCCAGTCCGCACCGGATGATGGAGGATGATTCGGCTATCGTTATTTTAATGTTAGTGGACATGGCAAGTGGTTTTATTGTTTTTCTAAAGACAGAATAGCAGGTACGAAGATGTAGTCTTCTACCCGGTTATGAGAGGCAAGGTCTTGTTCTGTTGCGAAAATATCGAACAGGACGCTGTTGAGCAAGTTACTGTCCGGTCCCGGATAATACTTCAGGATCAGGTTCTTCAGTTCCGTGATTTTCATCTCGATCTGGTCATGCCGTTTGCGGAAGATGGTGATGTTATATTTCGGGTCTTTCTTTCCTTCCAGCAAATTGCGGACATACGGGAAGACGGTTTTCTCTTCGTACGACATATGTTTGTGTACCTCTTCGGCATATTCGTCGAAAAAGCGGCGGATCACGAAGGCCACATCTTTCGGGCAGCTCACGATCGCCTCTGTCAGTTTGTGGCGGATATGGGGAAGACGGAAGTTCAGGAAATAGTCGTGTGCATTATGCAGATAAGTGATAAGCGAAGAGATGGAGATATCTTTATGGACCTCCGCTGCCGGGATTGTCTCCGTTTCCGTCAGAAAGTTGACGACAGTCAGGAATGTATATGTGTCGATCTTATTCTGCCGGCATACTTCCCCGATGTTTTTCTCTCCGAACCCCAGGTCGATACCGAAGCGGCTCATCACAAGGACCATCGGATAATTCTCGCATATCAGGTCACTCATCTTGCTTGTTTCCCTGTATTTTCCGTTCTTCATGTTTCCCATATCTTTTATCATTTGTATAGTAGATTATTATAAGTATGCATATTGAGGTGCATCCGCCGGTATGACAGCTATGCATTCCGTTTCGATCAGCCAGCCCGGACGACATACGGGAGCATGTACGATCAGGTGGAGAAACGACGGATACCGGCTTTCGATATATTGCTTGACCACGACATAATCGGCCGGGTCGCGCAAGTAGACGATTGCCTGCATGATGTCTTGCAATCCGCCTCCCGCCTCCTGTAGCAAGGTGTCGATGTTTTCCAGCATGCGTTCCGTCTGCTTCAGGATATCCCCCGGATACATGATCTCGCCTTGATTGTCGATACTCGCGGTTCCGGAAATGAAGATTTGTTTCCGGTCGCCATAGGTTACAGCTGTCCCCCGCTCGAAAGTCACTCCGTATTCGTATGTCGGATTCAGGTGGG
>OHIN01001115.1_pt1 | contig 14905 bp, 11 predicted proteins | sample 1568261 | NCBI WGS metagenome assembly OHIN01 (sample SAMEA3879578, study PRJEB24766) | human gut metagenome | biome: human-associated habitat; feature: feces | place: USA | collected 1985/1987
GCAAAAATGAAGTTCAATTCTTTTGCTTCGGAACCATCTTCTGCATTATATTCAGATAAAACAGTGTTACCAGCAGCAATAATAGCCTTATCTGCTGCCAATTTTATTTCATCTGCCTCAGCAGTCAGATTTTTCTCTTCCGCAATATACTTATATGTGTCTAATGTGCTGTTGTCTTCCGGAGACATAGCCGTTCTATTGCCAATACCCGTCGGAGTCATAAAGTTGAAACCGGCAGCACCATCTTTCTGAGCATCGATCATGCGATTGATGTCTTTTGCGTTTAACACAACAGATTCTGCAACAACCGGAGTCAATGTCAAAGCCTCACAAGAAGTAGCCTTATTCCCTGCTTCGGCAGCCGTATAAACAGCGGCAACTACTTGAGTTCCTGCAATATTCAGACCATGCTGATTAGCAGCAGTCCTAGAAGACTTCTTCAATACGATGTATTTGTCCGAATCGTGGAAATTAGCATACAGAATTTCATTTGCCAGCTTCTGTGTATTGTCTACGTTAGAAGAGAACCAACTCCACTCAACATTGCAACCTTCCAGAATAGAAGCTTCCAAATCTGCAGATGCAGCAGTCGTAGCGATTTTATCTTTGCCATAAGCTGTTTTATGATCAAAGATAATTCCTAACCCTGTTTCCTTGTTCTTAAAGGTAAATTTGCCACCAGTTGCTCCGTCTTTCTTATCATAAGAAATCTGCCACAAAGAATAGTTTAAAGGAGCTTTATTAGCATCCACAATACGAAGAGTCACTTCACCGGTTTTAAAATCGCGTTCTTGGATCAAAACCTGATTTTTTTCCTCACCAACACGTAACTGATACCACTTATCAGCCTCAATTTTGTTCACTTCAGAACCTAAAGTTGCATTGCTCTTAGTTCCGAAAGAACGATAAGTTAACCCAGTCGCACAAGGAGTAACCTGGCCATAAGCATTGCTTACGGGAAAATTACTTACCTGTGCTACCGCAGAGAATGCCGTTCCGAAAGCCAGGCATCCTACAAGAGTAGAAAACTTTTTGTTCATAATCATTTGAATTAATATTAATAATACATATACTAAAAGTTCGATCAGCATCACGTACATCCCTGTGTTTTCGTCTTTTAACTAAACTTCTGTATTTTGACGAGAGAAAACGTACGTTTTTGTTCGCCATTTTCACTGCACAAAAATACAACTACTTTTTAAACCTGCAATCCTTTCTTCCAATTATTTTCCCTTTTCTATATTCTTTCTTATCAATCAGATAACTTAACAAGTACGAAAAACCGACTTTCCAACACAAACCCTCCAGAAAGCCCCTCAAAAATGACTAAAAAAAACGTACGTTTTCATTAGTCATTTTGAAAAGCACCTCTATATCACTATAATACAACAACTTACAAGCACAAAATCAAGTATTTGTTATATATGTACGCATGTACATTAGTTAAATTGATAACAGATAGGTTATCAGACAGATACTACACCTTAGCACACTCAAGGATTCCACTGAAAAAAAAGAGAAAAACAAGGTATTTTTGCAGAATAGCGACTTATGTGTTATTTTTTCTTTCAGTCAACAACTATTATTAAAGATTATATCTCAATAGTGTTGATTTGTTTCTTGGCAAATTTGAAACATGAAAGAAGATCTATCGGTGAGCAAACGGACAAACCTGTGGAAAGGTTCAAATATTCTTACAATTGTCCTATTATTCTATAAACTTATTATTGATTACGAAAACAACTGTCATACTATCATGCTTTGCTTTTAAGATCATGAATATCAATACTTACACGAAATGATAGTAGACATGACGGATGGTTTTTCAACTATCATACCATCATGGATACAATAGCTTTTTTACACGTAGCATATAGCTTATTTTCAACAATATAGTTACATTTTTTTGTCGAGACCCGGGTGTCAGACGTCTGCAGACCCGGGTCTCAAGACCGCTCAGATGGAGGTGTAAATGGCCCTGATATGGGTATTTTGAGGAAAAAATCTAACGTCTTTCTTACAAAAAAGTAACGTGTTTCGGCAAAAAAGGCTTATGCTTTCCTGAAAACATTCCGTTTTTAACACTTTTGGAGTGTATCTGTTTCGGGTAAAACGGCTAAAATGATGGTTAAACAACTGATTTATGATAGTTGCATGATAGTTAAAAAGGAAACTATCATATCTATATATCATGATATTCAAGTTGTACACAAGAAACATGATGGTATGATAGTTGTTTTTCAAATTTTTTATTGTTGGCATATCTTTGCACCTTCTTCGCTACTTTCCATTAGCTTGATGGCAAAAGTAGTGCTAATATACGGGCCAGCACATTCTTCTTGTCCGAATCTTTCTCGATTGTCGCCAGCTTTGTATAAAAACAATGCTCTCTGTGACTTCATTACGCTGAAATCGCAGGAGAGCATCGTTTGTCTGTTGATCTATATTCATGATCCGTTTCTTACATTCTCTCCGGAACCTCGATTCCCAACAATGACATGGCCGATTTGACAATCTTGGCTACGTTGGCGGAGAGGACAAGGCGGAACTCTTTTACTTCTTCATTCTCTTCGCGGAGGATGGAGAAATCGTGATAGAATTGGTTGTATTCTTTTACCAGGTCATAAGTATAGTTGGCGATGAGGGCGGGGCTGTATTCCTTTCCTGCTTCGCGAACGACGGAAGCGTAGTCGGCTATCATCTGGATCAGGTTTTCTTCCTTCTCGGATATGGTAGTCGTTGTCGGCAGTTGTTCGGGTAAAACGATGCCCTGTTCGGCAGCTTTACGCAGAACGGAACGGATACGGGCATATGTGTATTGGATGAACGGGCCGGTATTACCGTTGAAATCGATCGATTCCTTCGGGTTGAAAGTCATGTTCTTGCGCGGGTCCACCTTCAGGATGAAGTATTTCAAGGAACCGAGGCCGACCATGCGGGCGATGTTTTCGGCTTCTTCCGGTGTCATTTCGTCCACTTTGCCCAGTTCCTGCGAGATTTCGCGGGCTGTACCCACCATCTCTTCCATCAGGTCGTCTGCATCGACAACCGTTCCTTCGCGGCTCTTCATCTTGCCTTCCGGCAGTTCGACCATGCCGTAAGAGAAATGTACAAGGCCTTTGCCGAATTCAAAACCCAATTTATCCAACAGGATGGACAATACCTGGAAATGGTAGTTCTGCTCGTTTCCTACCACATAGATCATTTTGTTGATAGGATAGTCGTCGAAACGCAATTTGGCAGTTCCGATATCTTGTGTCATGTAGACGGAAGTTCCGTCGGCACGGAGCAGCAGTTTCTCGTCCAGGCCGTCTTTCGTTAGGTCTGCCCATACGGAACCGTCTTCACGGCGGTAGAAAATGCCTTTGTCGAGCCCTTCCAGCACTTTGCCTTTACCTTCCAGGTAGGTCTGTGATTCGTAATAGATCTTATCGAAGTCTACGCCCATCATTTTGTATGTCTCGTCGAATCCGGCGTACACCCAGTTGTTCATCATTTCCCAAAGAGCGCGTACCTCCTTGTCGCCGGCTTCCCATTTGCGGAGCATCTCGCGTGCTTCGGCCATCAGGGGAGAAGCGGCTTCGGCTTCCTCTTTCGTCATGCCTTTTGCTTCGAGGGCGGCAGTCTCTTCTTTCAGTTTGTTGCTGAAAAGGACGTAGAAGTCACCGATCAGGTGGTCGCCTTTCTTGCCGGCCGTTTCGGGAGTCACGCCGTTGCCCCATTTCTGCCAGGCGAGCATGGACTTGCAGATATGGATACCGCGGTCGTTTACGATGTTCGTCTTTACCACTTTATTGCCGTTTGCTTTCATGATCTCGGACAGGCTGTAACCCAATAGGTTGTTACGCACGTGTCCAAGGTGGAGCGGCTTGTTGGTGTTGGGAGAAGAATATTCGATCATGACCAGCGGAGACTGTTCCGTTACAGGGATGATCCCGTATGACGGCTGGCCGTTGATTTCGTTTAATAAATCGATCCAGCAGGCACAGGCGATGGTCAGGTTGAGGAATCCTTTGATTACATTGAATTCGGCTACAGCCGGTTCATGCCGGAGCAGGTATTCGCCAATTTCCTGGGCAGTCTGTTCCGGAGATTTCTTCGACATGCGGAGGAAGGGAAAAACAACCAGAGTCAGATGTCCTTTGAACTCTTTCTTTGTCTTTTGCAGTTGTACCTGGTTGGCTGCCACATCGGCGCCATACAGTTCTTTTATGCCGGTAATGATAGCACCGGTAATCTGTTGTTCGATAACCATATTCGTTTAGTATATGTTCGGATTTATTTTGCCTGCAAAGGTACAGGTTTATTTTGTAAAAACCATAAGATTGGTGTGGGTAGGAAAGAGATAACTATGATTTGATAAAGTAACCGGCATGCAATAAAAAAGGCATTCCGATTGCGGAGTGCCTTTTTACTTATTGAGAGTGTAAGACTAATTTACTTGATGATTTCTGTCAATTCGGCGCCAGCTTTGAATTTAACTGATTTGCGTGCCGGGATTTCGATTGGTTGTTTAGTCTTCGGGTTAACACCTTTGCGTGCAGATTTTTCAGCAACAGAGAAAGAACCAAAACCTAAAAGGGCCACTTTGCCACCTTCTTTTAATTCACTGGATACTGTTTCAACAAAAGCTTCTACAGCTTTCTTTGCATCAACTTTGCTTAAACCGGATTTTTCCGCTACAGCATTGATAAATTCTGTTTTGTTCATGATGGTTTGATAATTAATATATTAAACAATATTTGTGATAGCCTAAAAAGTCGGTGTCAAATGTAATTCTATTTTGATATATCGCAAAGAAAAAAAGAGTTTTTTTTATTGATTTACTATGTTTTAGTGCTATTTTGTCAGAAAACTGCCGAAATATATATACCTTTGTCCTTAAATTGTAAATATATGATGAATCAAAATAGTTCGGGATTCCTGAGCAGTATCCCGATGGTTACGAAAAACCTTATCATTATCAACCTGTTGTTTTGGGTAGCGAGTCTTGTTTTACCTAAAGTAGGGATTGATTTAGTCCAGTTATTCGGACTGCACTTTCCGGGTGTGAAGGATTTCTATCCTTTCCAGTTTGTGACTTATATGTTCATGCATGATACCCATTCGTTTGCGCACGTGTTTTTCAATATGTTCGGTGTGTATATGTTCGGACGCGTGCTGGAGAATGTCTGGGGGCCGAAGCGCTTCCTGATCTTTTACATGGTGACGGGTATCGGGGCGGGTATTACGCAGGAATTGGTTTGGCTGTATTCCGTCCATTCCTTCGCAAGTGCGAACGGGGTTACTCTGGTACAGTTGGTTGCAGGAGATCCTTCATTGAACTATCTGATTACGATCGGTGCTTCTGGTTCCGTGTTCGGTATTTTGCTGGCATTTGCCATGTTGTTCCCGAATGTTCCGCTGTACCTGATGTTCATCCCTATTCCTATCAAGGCAAAATATTTCGTGATCTTTTACGGATTGGCCGAATTGTTTATGGGTGTCGCTAACAACGGTGGTGATTCCGTGGCGCATTTTGCCCATCTGGGCGGTATGCTTTTCGGTTATTTCCTGGTTCGGTATTGGAAAAAGAAAGATATAGACAATGGGCGATATTTTTACTAATCTCAAACGGACTTTCAATTCCGGCAACATCCTGGCAAAACTGATTTATATCAATGTCGGGCTATTCGTCATTATACGGTTGGCAAGTGTGATCCTGATGCTGTTCAATCTGGGCGGTTTTCCGTTTTTGCAGTATTTGCAAGTGCCTTCGTCTCCCGAATTGCTTTTGTACCGGCCGTGGACGATTATTACTTATATGTTCACGCATTTCGACTTTCTGCATATTCTGTTTAATATGCTGTGGTTATACTGGTTCGGCGGTTTGTTCCTTACTTTTTTCAGTGAGCGGCAATTAGGCGGCCTGTATCTGTTAGGAGGTATTGCCGGGGCTGTCTTGTTTCTTGTGGCATACAACATATTCCCTTATTTCCGTACAGTTGCCGCTTATAGTTATTTGATGGGAGCGTCGGCTTCGGTTATGGCCATTGTGTTTGCCGTCTCTTTCTACCGGAAAGATTTGGAGATCGGCTTGTTCCTGATCGGGAGGATCAAGCTGATTTATCTGGCCCTGTTTACATTTGTGATAGACTTGCTGGCCATTACATCGACGAATGCCGGTGGTCATATCGCCCATATCGGCGGGGCGTTGTTCGGCATCTGGTTCGCCACCCGGATCAAGGAAGGCAAAGATCTGACGGCTCCTATGAACCGCTTACTTGACTGGGTGGTGAATCTGGGAAAGCGGAAACCCAAGATGCGTGTGACTTATAAACGTCCTGAGACCGATTATGAATATAATGCCCGTAAACATCGGGAAACAGTCGATCTGGATGCAATATTGGATAAATTAAAACGTTCCGGTTACGAAAGCCTTTCGGCAGAAGAAAAGAAAAAACTATTTGATGCCAGCAAAAAATGAGCGAGCGGTTTAAAGCGATCAGGATTCTGTTTAAATCTGTAGTCGGTACTGCCAATGTGATAGTTATTCTGCTATTCATTGCTTCGGCCTTCTCGGACAGAATTTCACCGGACAGGAGTGTGTTCTTCTCTTATCTGGGGTTGGGATTTCCTGTGTTTTGCGTTTTGAACCTCTGTTTTGTTGTTTATTGGCTGTTTCTTTGGGAATGGCGGTTTGTGTTGGTCGGACTATGTTCGTTCCTGATCTGCAGGGGGCCTGTAACCCGTTATTTCCCTTTCCATGACAGAGTGGACGATATTCCGAAAGAGAATGTGCTGAAAGTCTTGACTTATAATGTCATGGGATTCGGTTATAAAGGCCATACGGAAGATGCTCCGAATCCGATCATACGGTATATTGCGAATTCCGGTGCGGATATCGTATGTCTGCAGGAATATGCAGTAGGTACTTCCAAGAACTTTTTGACGAATCAGAAGATCGCCAATGCCTTGAAGATGTATAGGTATCGCTCCATTATCCCGATCGGAACCTCCGGTACGCTCAAATTCAATATAGCCGTATTTTCCAAATATCCGATCTCCAAATCCCGTAAGATCAAGTATGACAGCTCTTTCAACGGCTCGTCCATTCATGAACTGGATATAAGAGGAAAGAAGTTGACTTTGATCAATAACCACTTGGAGTCTTTCAAGCTGACGATGGAGGACCGGAGCCATTATTCCGCATTTATCAAGAATCTGAATTCCGAAACGCTCGATGGTTTGAGAAGTTCCATCGAACAGAAGTTGGGACCTGCATTCCGGATACGTGCCCGTCAGGCGAGAGCGGTTGCCGAAGAAATCAAAAAGATCGATACCGATTATGTATTGGTGTGCGGTGACTTCAACGATACGCCGATTTCCTATGCCCATCGTACGATCCAGGGACCATTGAAAGATGCTTATGCTGCTTCGGGCTGTGGTGTCGGGGTCACCTATAATGAAAACTTCTTTTGGTTCAGGATCGACAACATCCTGCATTCAGCCAATATGAAACCGATCAACTGCACGGTCGACAAGGTGCGTTATTCCGACCATTATCCGCTGTGGTGTTATTTGCAATTGAAAGAGGGTGATTGAAAATGAAAAATTCCCCTATACAGGAAACCGTAGTTTCTCGTATAGGGGAATTTTTGTTCCATGCTTATGGAATTAGCTCTTCGTACTATAGTTCCGCATCGTTCACTGCATCCAGGATGTCGGCAAACAGGTTCTCGACGAAGAAGAACGTGGCATTACAAAACAGCTTCGGATCCTTGATCAAGGCAACCGTATTGCTTTTGCCATTATTGGCGATTACGCTTTCTGCCGAATACGTCTTGAACTTCTTATTGTTCTGTGGATCGTATTGATAAACGATATTGCTTACTTCTGCCGAGTAGCAGTTGTCGTGGCAATTGATTTTCATCTTGTATTTGATGATCGTTTTGTCTGTATCGTTCAACAGCATCTCGACTTTGGAAGAAACGTTGATAGTCCCTTTGGACTTCTTGGAGTTGACATTCGACAGGAATATATCTTTCGCATAGCTTTTCTTCGCCCATTGGTTGATTACTTCGAATATCTGGTCCTGGCTCATGTCTTTCACATGGACTGTGTCGCGATAGCATACTTTCCCGTTTCTCATCGGGGCACACTCGTCGACTTCGCCTTTATGCCCCTGTGCCGTTGCCAGCGCAGGGAGCATGATCAATAGAAGGAAAAACAGCTTTTTCATCATCCTATTTCATCCATACATTTACGATTTCACCGATGACGGTTATCTGCTGGCCTTCTGCCGTTTCGCCCTGCTTGCGGCAGTCGATGATCAGCCAGGCATCCCCGCTTTCACCTTTCTTGAAGAAAGACAAGCTATATGTATCATTGTTACCTATTTCTTTATAGACAGGACTGTCTTTGCTGATGGCGATCGAGGCAACCGATTTGCCGAACATATTGCCCGTGCCTTTCCACTGGGCGGATGTCTCTTTTGTATCCGGCTTACCAGCGGATACGACCTGCATATCGCTTTCCGGTAACATCTGTAATAATGTAGACGGAACCTTGTCGGCGGCAAAAGCCACATATCCTTCTTTTGCCGGAACCGGAGTTGCCGGTTGGGTGGTCTGGGCAGGTGTCACAGTCCGGGCGGGAGTGACCGGTGTTGCCGGAACTACATTGGCGGTTGCCTGCGTGCCTAAAGCGGCGGAGGCGGAGGCAAACATTTCGTCAATGAAATCGACTGTCTTTCTACGGAATTTGCCGTTGCCTCGGTTCAATTTGGTTTGGTCTTTGTTCAGGCAATATTTATCTGTAATCCATTCTTCGGCGGTGTATTTTTCCGGTTCACGCTGGTACGATACATTATATTCGTAACGGATACCGGCCACTTTCACTATACATTTCTGGTTCTCGCATTCCATCGTGACGCGATAGTTCATTTCCGTACGGTCCAGAGAAAGGGCGGTGCTCTGGAAGACCAGGTTGGTTTGCCCTACTGCGGCGATGTCGCCTTTTGCCTTGTCGGAATAGACAACGCGGTTGCCGTCTTCACTGAAGAAACCGTCCGCCCAGTCCAGCATTTTGTCATATACTTCATCTTTCGAAAAAGAAGGTGCGTTTATCTCCTTTGCGAATACTACTTTACCATTCTCGACCGGAACGGCTCCGGCTAAATACTTGGAATCTTCCTGAGCCCAGAGTAGGGCCGGGATAAATAGCGTTAATAATAAAAGTTGCTTCATGGTTATTCTTTACTTATGTTTTTTACGGGCAAAGATATATAATTGTGGCTGAAATAAACTAAGAGTGTGACAAATAAATTAATCTAATTACTGTTGGACAAAGAAAAAAAGCCTATATTTGCACCCTGTGAAAAAACGAATAATAACATAAACATAAGATTCAAATGCAAAACAAAGGATTTGTAAAGGTCTTTGCGGTGTTACTTACGCTTGTCTGTATGTTTTATCTGTCATTCTCGTTCGTGACAAGACATTACAACAGTAAAGCCGCTGAGTATGCAGGTGGAGATCCGGTAAAAGAGAGTTCTTATTTGGACTCGTTATCTACTCAGAAGGTATGGTTGGGCTATACGCTTAAGCAGTGCCGTGAAATGGAAATTAGTTTAGGACTTGACTTGAAGGGCGGTATGAACGTCGTTCTGGAATTGAATGTGGCCGATGTGATTCGCTCGCTTTCGAACAACAACCAGGATGAGAACTTCAACAAAGCATTGGATTTGGCCTATGCGCACCAGGCTACAAGTCAGAAGGACTTTATTGATCTATTTGCAGAAGAGTATAAGAAGTTAGATAATGGCGCCCGTTTATCCGCTATTTTCAGTACTTTCGAATTGAAAGACAAAATCACTCCGCAGAGCTCGGACGCACAGGTAATCGCCGTGTTGAAGGAAGAACTGAAGAGTGCAATCGATAATTCATTTAACGTATTGCGTACCCGTATCGACCGTTTCGGCGTGGTGTCCCCGAACATCCAGCGTCTGGAAACTGCCGGCCGTATCCTGGTTGAACTTCCGGGTGTGAAAGAACCGGAACGTGTGCGTAAATTGTTACAGGGTAGTGCCAACCTCGAATTCTGGGAAACATACAACTTGCCGGAAATCTACCAGCAGTTGGTTGCCGCCGATAATACGTTGGCTACAATCCTGAAATCGGACGATACTGCTGTCGTAGGTTCGGATACTACGGCTATCGAAGCAACGGAAGAAGTAGTTGCCGACAATGCTGCTGCCGAAACAACCAACGACGCAGATTCTCTGCTGGCTAAGATCGGTGAAGACAAGCCTGAAGCACAGGCAGCCAAGAGCATGGAAGAATTCGCAAAGCAACATCCGTTGTTCGCCGTTCTGCAGATCAACCAGTATAACGGACAGTTGGCTCCCGGACCGGTTGTCGGTATTGCCGATAAGAAAGATATTGCCAAGATCAACGAATACCTGAACATGAAGCAGGTAAAAGATATCCTGCCGCGTAACCTTTCTTTGAAATGGGGCGTAAAGGCTATCGATGAAAAAGAACAATATTTCTACTTGTATGCAATCAAGATGACGAACCGCGACGGAACGCCTGCTTTGGGGGGTGACGTTGTAACGGATGCTAATGCAGACTTCGTTCAGCAGGCAGGCCGTTCAGAACAGCAGGTTAGCATGACTATGAACGCAGAAGGGGCTAAAGCATGGGCTCGCCTGACAAAAGAAAATATCGGTAAAGCGGTTGCTATCGTTCTCGACGATATGGTTTATTCAGCTCCTAACGTGCAGGTGGAAATCACAGGCGGACGTTCTCAGATCACAGGCCACTTCACTCCGGAAGAGGCAAAGGACTTGGCTAACGTGTTGAAATCCGGTAAAATGGCTGCTTCCGTACATATCGTACAGGAAGACGTTGTCGGCCCGTCTTTGGGTCAGGAAGCTATCAATTCCGGTGTTATCTCATTTGTTTTGGCTTTGATCCTGTTGATGTTCTACATGTGTGCCTTCTACGGAGTTCTTCCGGGCTTGATCGCCGACGGTGCTTTGGTATTGAACATCTTTTTCACAATGGGTATCCTTGCATCCTTCCAGGCAGTCCTTACGTTGCCGGGTATTGCCGGTATGGTGTTGACGCTGGGTATGGCTGTCGATGCCAACGTGTTGATCTACGAACGTACGAAAGAGGAACTTCGTGCCGGTAAATCGTTGAACAAAGCAATTGCCGATGGTTACAGCAACGCATTTTCTGCAATCTTCGACTCGAACTTGACTTCCATCATCACTGGTGTCGTATTGTTCTATTTCGGTACGGGTCCTATCCGTGGTTTTGCCACGACGATGATTATCGGTTTGTTCGCGTCCTTCCTGACGGCAGTCTTCCTGACTCGTATCGTCTATGAAGCATTGCTGGCTAAAGATAAACTGAAGAACGTAACCTTTACGACTTCTATTACGAAAGATTTATTGACGAATCCGAAGATCAACTTCTTGGCAGCCCGTAAGGTTGGGTATCTGATTCCGGCCGGTATTATTGTTTTGGGTGCGATCTCCATGTCTACTATCGGTTTGAACAACGGTATCGATTTCACCGGTGGACGTAACTATGTGATCCGTTTCGCCCAGGATGTGAAGACTGACGAAGTCCGTAATCTGTTGGATGCGCAGTTGGATGGTTCTGTTAGCGTTATCCAGATCGGTACTCCCGACCAGGTTCGTGTATCTACCAACTATAAGATTGAAGACAATGATCCGGCTATCGACCAGGAAATCGAAAATAAATTGTTTGAAGGTGTCAAGTCATTGCTTCCGGAAGGAACGACTTTGGCTCAGTTCACGGATCAGTATATCCAGAGCTCACAGAAGGTAGGACCGAGTATGGCAGACGATATCAAGAACGCTGCGTTTCTCGCAGTTGTATTTGCCATGTTCTGTATGGCGGCTTATATCTTGCTTCGTTTCCGCGACATCTCATTCTCTGTCGGTGCATTCGCTTCTGTAGCTGTCACGACTTTGTGTATTATTTCATTCTACACATTGCTTTGGAAGGTATTGCCGTTCTCTATGGAAGTCGACCAGACCTTTATCGCGGCTATCCTGACCATCATCGGTTACTCTATCAACGATACCGTGGTTGTGTTCGACCGTATCCGTGAAACGATCGGTCTGTATCCGAAGCGTGATCGTTATCAGGTGATCAACGATGCATTGAACTCGACTTTATCCCGTACCTTCAATACATCATTAACTACATTGGTAGTTGTATTGTGTATCTTCATCCTGGGTGGTGCGACGATCCGAAGCTTTACGTTCGCAATCTTGTTAGGTATCATTATCGGTACATATTCTACTCTGTTCGTGGCAACTCCTATCGCTTACGAATTGCAGAAGAAAAAGATCAATAAGAAAGCAGCTGCTGAAGCAGGTAAATAAGAATACATTTTAATTCGATAAAAAAGGGCTGTTCCTCATGGGAATGGCCCTTTTTGTGCTTCTAAACATAACCGTGCCGGTTGGCAAGATGAAAGAGAATGCTTATCTTGTACGCCTCTTACTTCTGCTATTTACTTACAGATTGTAAGCAAACACCTTAAAATGTCATGTTATGGAAGTACGCCTAAGTAACCAATTGCCGGTTTACCCATCTTTTGTTCCCGGTATCCGCCGCGCTCCTGATCGCGGCTATTCACTTACGCCTGCACAAACAGAAACAGCCTTGAAAAATGCGCTTCGCTACATTCCTGAAGAGTTGCATGAAGTACTGGCTCCTGAGTTTATGGAAGAGTTGTTGACCCGTGGCCGTATCTACGGATACCGTTACCGGCCGGAAGGAGACTTGAAAGCTAAGCCGGTCGACCAATATAAAGGGCAATGTCTGGAGGGAAAGGCTTTTCAGGTGATGATCGACAACAATCTCAGTTTCGATATCGCTCTCTATCCATACGAACTGGTCACGTATGGCGAAACCGGGCAGGTTTGCCAGAACTGGATGCAGTATCGCCTGATCAAGCAATATCTCGAAATACTGACGAGCGAGCAGACACTCGTGATCGAGTCCGGACATCCGTTGGGACTGTTCCGTTCCAAGCCGGATGCACCCCGTGTGATTATTACCAATTCCATGATGGTCGGCTTGTTCGACAATCAGAAAGACTGGCATATAGCCGCCCAGATGGGTGTCGCTAATTACGGACAGATGACCGCCGGCGGCTGGATGTATATCGGTCCGCAGGGGATCGTGCACGGGACGTTCAATACCTTATTGAATGCCGGGCGGAAGAAATTAGGCATTCCGCAGGATCAGGATTTGCGTGGGCATCTCTTTGTCTCCTCCGGTCTCGGAGGAATGAGTGGGGCACAACCGAAAGCGGCCGTTATAGCCGGTGCTGCCAGTATCATTGCAGAAGTGGACAGTTCCCGCATCCAGACCCGCCATTCGCAAGGTTGGGTTCAGCATGTGACTGAAGATAAAGCAGAGGCATTCCGTATGGCGCAGGAGGCTATGCAGGTAAGGGAACCGATTTCGATCGCTTATCATGGCAATATAGTAGACTTGTTGGAGTATGCCGAGGCGCAGGCGATCCGGATCGATCTGCTGAGTGACCAAACTTCCTGTCATGCCGTCTATGAAGGTGGTTACTGTCCTGTCGGCATCTCCTTTGCCGAGCGTACGGAACTTCTTTCTCACGATATGGACCGGTTCTGCTCGTTGGTCGATCAGTCCCTGCACCGTCATTTCGAAGTAATCAAGAAGCTTGTGGCTCGCGGCACTTACTTCTTCGACTACGGAAACTCGTTTATGAAAGCCATCTACGATGCCGGTGTAAAGGAAATTTCCCGGAACGGAATAGATGAGAAAGACGGTTTCATCTGGCCTTCCTATGTCGAGGACATTATGGGGCCGGAACTTTTCGATTACGGTTACGGGCCTTTCCGCTGGGTATGCCTGAGCGGGAAACATGAAGATTTGGTAAAGACCGACCAGGCAGCTATGGATTGCATCGATCCGAACCGGCGCGGGCAGGACAGGGATAACTACAACTGGATTCGCGATGCCGAGACAAACCAGCTTGTTGTCGGTACCGAGGCGCGCATTCTCTACCAGGATGCGGAAGGAAGATTGAATATCGCGCTCCGCTTCAACCGCATGGTGCGGAATGGTGAAGTCGGGCCGATCATGCTCGGACGCGACCATCATGATGTGAGTGGGACGGATTCGCCTTTCCGCGAAACGTCCAATATTTATGATGGAAGTAACGTCATGGCCGATATGGCTGTCCAGTGTTTTGCCGGAAATGCGGCACGGGGTATGAGCCTTCATAATGGCGGCGGAGTCGGTATCGGGAAAGCGATAAACGGCGGTTTCGGTATGGTGCTGGATGGAAGCGAACGGGTGGACGAAATCCTTCGTTCCGCCATGCTCTGGGATGTGATGGGAGGAGTGGCACGCCGTTCCTGGGCCAGGAATCCGAATGCCATGTCCACCAGTGCGGCCTTTAACGAAAGCTATGGCGACTGGTATCATATCACGTTGCCTTTTATTCCGAAAGAAGATTTAATTCAAAATAGTATACGTACCTCTTTAAAACGCAAAGTATGAGTACATGGAGTAAGATAATGGAATGTGTCCCCAATTTCAGTGAGGGAAGGGATTTAGCGAAAATAGAAAAGATAGTAGATAAATTTCGTGCCAAAGCCGGTGTAAAGCTGTTGGATTACAGTAATGACGAAGATCATAACCGACTGGTCGTGACGGTAGTCGGTGAACCGGAAGCCTTGAAAGACGCGCTGCTCGAAGCTATCGGGCAGGCAGTGGAACTGATAGACCTCACGAAACACTCCGGGCAGCATCCTCGGATGGGAGCGGTCGATGTCGTTCCTTTTATCCCGATCAAAGGTTGTACGATGGATGAGGCGATCGCACTCTCCAAA
>OHIN01001127.1_pt1 | contig 14720 bp, 10 predicted proteins | sample 1568261 | NCBI WGS metagenome assembly OHIN01 (sample SAMEA3879578, study PRJEB24766) | human gut metagenome | biome: human-associated habitat; feature: feces | place: USA | collected 1985/1987
ATCCAGAATTCGGATCACCACGCTGGCAGGCATCTCCTCCACGATGTCCACGGCATCGTCCAGATACAGCTCGTCCAGCACCTCCTTCAGCTCGGTGTTGGAAAAGCCGTTGATGAGCATCTCCTGGGAGTCGGACTCCAGCTCCACGAACACCTCCGCCGCCAGCTCCTTGGGCAGCAGCCGGTACAGCAGGGGCATCAGCTCCCCGCCGGACTCCTCCAGCAGCAGAGCGATGTCGGCAGGCTCCATGGGGAGAAAGAGGTCCCGCAGGCGGGCATACTGTTTACTTCGGGCCAGCTCCTTGATCTCATCCAGATACCGGTCCAGCTCTTCCTCGTAGTCTACCATATCGGCTCCTCCTTCCCCGCATCATAAAAAATCCCGCAGCCGGCGTTTGCCTGCTGCGGTCGCATTGCGATCGGGTCACCGCCGTGACCTGAGCACCGTAACAAGCTTTAGCATCGTGGGGCGGTGAAGCTGCATTAGATGATACCTTGGTTTCGATATCGCCTGTTCAAACCCTCTCATGGTGTCTCCACCACTCTGCGGCAGCAGCCCATATCCCTACGGTAGCCTTACCTACCGGGAAATATATCATGCAATATAAATGTATCGTAAAGCAAAAATCACCAGATGTCAACCCTAAGATACAGAACGTTTCATGCATTTGTTCCATCAAATCCTTCGGTTAACCTTGCAATTCTCGGCGTGAGCCGTTATAATAGTCTGTATATACAACCTGTATGGGTCTGTAAATCCTGAGAAAGTAGGTGGCGGCATGGAAAATTCTCCTCAGTATGTGATCGAAATGCTTCACATCACCAAGGAGTTTCCCGGCATCAAGGCCAATGACGACATCACCCTTCAGCTGCGGAAGGGCGAGATCCACGCCCTTCTGGGGGAAAATGGCGCCGGTAAATCCACGCTGATGTCCGTCCTGTTCGGTCTGTACCAGCCGGAAGAAGGCGAGATCCGAAAAAATGGACAGACAGTAAAGATCAATGACCCCAACGACGCAACAGCGCTGGGGATCGGTATGGTGCATCAGCACTTCCAGCTGGTGGACGTGTTCACGGTGCTGGACAATATCATCATGGGCGTCGAGCCGACGAAGCATGGCTTCCTGCAAAAGGGCGAGGCGCGCAAAAAGGTGCTCGCGCTGTCGGAAAAATACGGCCTGCAGGTCGATCCGGATGCGCGCATCGAGGACATCACCGTCGGTATGCAGCAGCGCACCGAGATCCTCAAGATGCTCTACCGCGACAATGAGATCCTCATCTTCGACGAGCCGACCGCCGTGCTCACCCCGCAGGAGATCAGCGAGCTGATGCAGATCATGCGCGGGCTCGCGGCCGAGGGCAAGTCGATCCTGTTCATCTCGCACAAGCTGCAGGAGATCATGGCCGTGGCCGACCGCTGCACCGTTCTGCGCAAGGGCAAGTGCATCGGCACGGTCGAGACGAAAAATACCACCGCCGAGCAGCTCTCGGCCATGATGGTCGGGCGCAGCGTCAATTTCCACGTGGAGAAAAAGGCGAGCACGCCGGGCGACGTGCTGCTCGACGTGCAGCACCTGACGGTCGCCTCCCGGCAGCACAAGAACGACGCCGTGCATGACGTATCGTTTCAGGTGCGCGCGGGCGAGATCGTCTGCATCGCCGGCATCGACGGCAACGGCCAGACGGAGCTGGTCTACGGCCTGACGGGGCTTGAGCCGGTCAAGGACGGAAAGATCCTCTTTTGCGGCGAGGACATCACGCATATGTCCATCCGCAAGCGCTCCCTGCTCGGCATGAGCCACATCCCCGAGGACCGGCACAAGCACGGTCTCGTGCTCGACTATCCGCTGGAGTACAACATGATCCTCCAGCGCTACTTCGAGCCCCGCTTCACCGACAAGGCGGGCTTCCTGCGCCGCAAGAACATCCGCGCTTATGCCGAGCGCCTCATCGAGCAGTACGACGTGCGCTCCGGTCAGGGTGCGGCCACCATCGCGCGCAGCATGTCCGGCGGCAACCAGCAGAAGGCCATCATCGCCCGCGAGATCGACAAAGACCCCAAGCTGCTGGTGGCTGTTCAGCCCACCCGCGGTCTCGATGTCGGCGCGATCGAATACATCCACAAGCAGCTCGTCGCCCAGCGTGACGCCGGCAAGGCCGTGCTTCTGGTCTCGCTGGAGCTTGACGAGGTGCTCGACGTGCCGGACCGCATCCTCGTCATGTACGAGGGCGAGATCGTCGGCGAGCTCGATCCCAAGACGACCTCGGAAAACGAGCTCGGCCTGTACATGGCCGGCGCCAAGAGAGATGAGGTGCGCGCATGAAGAAAAAGAACCTGCTCAAAAACGACGCCGTCCAGTCGCTGCTGGCATCGCTGGGCTGCATCGTGTTCGGTCTGCTCGTGGGCTACATCGTGCTGCTGTTCATCCAGCCGAAGGGCGCGGGCAAGGCCATCCTGACGATCATCGAAAACTTCTTCACCTACAACCGCGCGGAGACGCAGATGAAGTACCTCGGCAGCACCCTCGTCAAGACGGCGCCGCTGCTCATGTGCTCGCTGTCGATCCTGTTTGCGTATAAGGTCGGCCTGTTCAACATCGGCGCGGCGGGTCAGTACACGCTGGGCGCTTACGGCGCTTTGTACTGCGCCATCATGCTCAAGCTGCCATGGTTCGTCTGCCTGATCGCCGCCACCATTCTGGGCGGTCTCTGGGGTGCGATCCCCGGCTTCTTCAAGGCCTACTTCAACATCAACGAGGTCATTACCTCCATCATGTTCAACTGGATCGGCCTGTATCTGGTCAATGAGCTCATTTACCAGAACGGCACCGGCCCCATGTACGATGTGCGCAACACCCGTACCATGAACCTGAGCAAGAACGCCGATTACGCCCAGTCCATCATCCCGGACTTTGGCCTGAACAAGCTGTTCCAGACCAACAGCACCACCATCGCCATCTTTCTGGCGGCAGCAGTGGCAGTTCTGATCTGGGTGGTGCTGAACAAGACCACCTTCGGCTACGAGCTCAAGGCAGTCGGCCTGAACAAGAGCGCTGCCCGCTACGCCGGCATCAACGAGAAGAAGAACATCATCCTCTCCATGGCCATTGCCGGTGCGCTGGCCGGTTTTGGTGCGGGCCTGTACTACCTTTCCAATGTGTCCCAGTGGAACCCGCTGAACTCCACCAGCCTGCCGACGATGGGCTTCAACGGCATTTCCGTTGCACTGCTGGCAAGCTCCAACCCCATCGGTACCATCTTCTCGGCCATCTTCATTTCCCATATCTCGGTGGGCGGTTCCTTCCTTTCCACCAAGTATTACCCCACTGAGATCTCGGATCTGATCAGCGGCATCATCATCTACCTGTGCGCATTCTCCATGCTGTTCCGCGGCAGGATCCACGCACTGCTGTTCAGGAATGCCGACAAGACCAACGTGAACGCAGAGCCTGCTGCTCCTGCAAAATCTGCAACCGAAAAGGAGGGCAAGTGATATGCTGCTTCTGATCAAATATACGCTGCTGTATGGCATCGTTCTGATGCTGGTGGCACTGGGCGGTATGTTCAGTGAGCACTCCGGCATCATCAACATCGCACTGGAGGGCATCATGGTCATTGGCGGTGTGGCGGGTGTTCTCACCCTGACCTTGCTGCCTGCCGAAATGCCGGTCTTCCTCGTGGTGCTGATCTCTGTTCTGGTGGCGGCACTGGCCGGTATGGTGTACAGTCTGCTGCTGGCCTTTGCCTCCATCAACCTGAAGGCGGATCAGACCATCGGCGGCACGGCCCTGAACCTGCTGGCCACGGCCATCGCGGTGGTCATTGCCAAGTATTTCAGCGATAGCGGCAGTGCAAAGCTGAACTACACCAACAAGCCCTTCCTGTTCAGCATCGGCGGGCTGGAGCTGAGCATTTTTGTGCCGCTGGGCATCATTCTGCTGATCATCAGCTATGTGGTGCTGTACAAGACCCGCTTTGGCCTGCGTCTGCGTGCCTGCGGCGAGCATCCGCAGGCAGCGGACTCTGTGGGCATCAACGTCTACAAGATGCGCTATGCCGGTGTTGTCATTTCCGGTGCACTGGGTGCGATCGGCGGCATGGCCTACATCGTGCCCCCGGTGCAGACCTGGAACTTTGAGGTGGGTGTGGCCGGTGCAGGCTTCCTGGCCATGGCTGTTATGATCTTTGGCCAGTGGAAGCCCTTCAACATCTTTGGCGCAGCCATGTTCTTTGCCGTGTTCAAGAGTCTGGCAAACATTGCAGACTCCACCTTCCTGGCACAGCTGCACTGGTCCAGCAACATCTACAACATGATGCCGTTCGTGGCGTCCATGATCATTCTTGCATTTACCTCCAAGAACAGCATGGCACCCAAGGCAGAGGGCATCCCCTACGACAAGGGATCCCGCTAAAACGACAACTCGTGATCCCAAAACAAGGGCGCAGCTGCTTTTTCGGGCGGCTGCGCCCTTTTTGGCTTAAAATTGGGCAAAATTTACAGAATAATACTTGCTTTTGTTTGGAATTTTGCTATACTATATCTTACAATGTCGTACTATTGAAAAAACGAGGAGCGTGATACAATGCGCGTTTATGATCTGATTGCAAAAAAGCGTGACGGCGGTACGCACAGCCGTGAGGAGCTGGAGCAGATCGTCAATGGCTATGTCAGCGGAGAAGTGACCGACTACCAGATGGCTGCATGGATGATGGCTGTCTATCTGCGCGGCATGACCGATGAAGAAACCGCAGAGCTGACCGATGTGATGGCTCACAGCGGTGTGATGGTGGATCTTTCGCCCATTCCGGGCATCAAGGTGGACAAGCACTCCACTGGCGGCGTGGGTGACAAGACCACGCTGGTCATTGCACCGATCGTCGCAGCCTGCGGCGTGAAGATCGCCAAGATGAGCGGCCGGGGTCTTGGCCATACCGGCGGCACCATCGATAAGATGGAGAGCGTGCCCGGCACCAGAACCGCCCTCTCGCAGGAGGAGTTCTTTGCGCAGGTGAACAGGATCGGCCTGTCGGTCATTGGTCAGAGCGAGGGAATTGCCATTGCCGATAAAAAGATGTATGCCCTGCGGGATGTGACCGCGACCGTCAGCTGCATCCCGCTCATCGCGTCCAGCATCATGTCCAAAAAGCTGGCTTCCGGCTCGGATGCCATCCTGCTGGATGTGACCACCGGCACTGGAGCTTTTATGAAGACGGTAGACCAGAGCATTGAGCTGGCCAAGCTGATGGTCTCCATCGGTACCCACCATGGACGCCGCGTTGCCGCCATGATCACTGATATGGACACCCCGCTGGGCCATAACATCGGCAACAGTCTGGAGGTCATGGAAAGCATGGATGTGCTCAAGGGCCATGGCCCCGCCGACCTGACCGAGGTCTGCCTGCAGCTGGCGGCGAACATGCTGGTGCTGGCCGATAAGGGCACTCCTGCCGAGTGCCGCGCCATGGCCGAGGCGGCGATCGCCGACGGCTCTGCCTTTGCAAAGTGCAAGGAGATGTTTGCGGCGCAGGGCGGCGATACCCGCGTGCTGGACGACTACAGCCTGTTTGAGCAGCCTGCGGCAAGCTTTGAGCTGCTGGCAGAGCAGGACGGTTACATTGTGGCGAACGATGCCGAGAAAATTGGCTCTGCCAGCGTGCTGCTGGGTGCGGGCCGACAGAAAAAGGGCGACCCGCTGGACTTTGCAGCTGGCATCACCCTGCATAAAAAGCGCGGCGACTACGTAAAGAAGGGCGAGAGTCTGGCTACCTTCTACGGCGCAGCAGACAAGTTTGAGGCTGCTGCAGCCGAGTACCGCAGCGGCCTTGGATACGGCCCTGAGAAGCCGGAGGAAGCCCCGCTGGTGTATGCCCTTGTAACGAAGGACGGCGTGGCGCGCTATTAAATGAAATAAAAGCTTCCGGGACGGTATCTCCCGGGGCTTTTTTGCGTCATTTGGCAGGTTTTGTTGCATAACATGGAAAACAGTGGAACTTTGGCAGGAGATATGCTATACTATGATGGACTTGTGCTGTCCCGGCAGAAGGGACGCGGAAAGAGAAAGGACTTGTTATGAAGATCATTCTGGTGGGCGGCGGCAAGGTTGGCACTGCGCTGGCGCGGCAGCTCAGTGAGGAAGACCATAATGTGACCATTGTGGATACCAACAAAGCGCGTGTGGAGCACCTGACTGAAAGCTATGATGTGCTGGGTATCGTGGGCAACGGTTCCTCAATCACCACGCTGGCAGAGGCCGGCATTGAAGATGCGGATGTGTTCATTGCCGTGACCGGCTCCGATGAGCTGAATCTGCTGTGCTGCATGTTTGCCAAAAAGGCGGGCCACTGCCATGCAATCGCCCGTGTGCGTAACCCGTCCTACAGCCATGAGCTGGACTTTATCAAAAAGCAGATCGGCATTTCGGCCATCATCAATCCGGAAATGGCTGCAGCAAAGGAGATCTCCCATCTGCTGCGCTTCCCGGGCGCAAGCAAGATCGACACCTTTGCAGACGGCCGTGTGCGGCTGATCAAGTTTGCACTCACTGCAGAGCAGGGGCTGGACGGCGTGGCCATCCGCGAGATCCCCACCCGCCTGAAGAGCGATATTCTGGTGTGTGCTGTGGAGCGCAGTGGCGGCGTCATCATCCCGAACGGCAACTTTGTGCTGCAGAACGGCGATCAGGTCACCTTCCTTGCTACACAGGAAAAGGCCCACGAGTTCTTCCAGCGCATCCATCTGCCGGTGCGCCCGGTGCGCAATGCCTTCATCGTGGGCGGCGGTGCCATTGCCTTCTACCTGAGTCAGGAATTGCTGGAAAACCATGTGCGGGTGCGCATCGTGGAGCGCGACCCTGCCCGCTGCATGGAGCTGGCAGAACAGCTGCCCGGCGCACAGATCCTGAACGAGGACGGCTCCAACCGCGAATTCCTGCTGTCCGAAGGCATGGAGTCCACCGAAGCTTTTGTGGCCCTGACCAACATCGACGAAGAAAACGTGCTGCTGACCCTGTTTGCCAAAAAGCACTCCAAGGGCAAGCTGGTCACCAAAGTCAACCGTCTGGAGTTCGATGATATTCTGGCCGGTCTGGATCTGGGCAGCGTGGTCTACCCCAAGTACATGACCTGCGATTACATCGTGCAGTATGTGCGTGCACTGCAGAACGAAGCGGGCAGCAACATCAAGACGCTGTACCGCATTCTGGACGACCGCGTGGAAGCGCTGGAATTTACCGTCCACGAGGAAAGCGCTGCCACGGGTGTCCCCCTGAGCCAGCTGCACCTGAAAAAGAACCTGCTGCTGTGCTGCATCACCCGCGGCCATCAGATCCTGATCCCGCGCGGCGGCGACCAGATCCAAGTGGGCGATAACGTGATCGTGGTCACGCTGGAGCATGGCCTGCATGATCTGCGCGATATTCTGGATAAGGGCGCAGAGGGTTGACGGAGGCAGACTATGAATTATGCGATCGTTTTCCGTCTGCTGGGCTATGTGCTGATGATCGAAGGCGCGCTGCTGCTGCTGCCCGCAGCGGCCAGCGGATTCTACGGCGAATGGTTCGTGCTGGGCGTGTTTCTGATCACAGCGGCAGTCAGCGCCGCCATCGGCTACGCCCTGCGCGGCATCAAGCCCCAAAGCAAGGTATTCTATATGCGGGAGGGCTTTGCTGCTACCTCGCTGAGCTGGATCGTCATTTCCATCGTGGGTGCCGTTCCGTTTGTGGTGACGGGCTGCATCCCGAACCCGGTGGACGCCCTGTTTGAGACGGTGTCCGGCTTTACCACCACCGGTGCCAGCATCCTGCCCGGGGTAGAGGATCTGCCCAAGGGCATCCTGTTCTGGCGCAGCTTCACCCACTGGATCGGCGGCATGGGCGTTCTGGTGTTCCTGCTCTCGCTGCTGCCCCTGACCGGCGGTTCCCACGTCAACCTGATGAAGGCGGAAAGCCCCGGCCCTCAGGTGGATAAGCTGGTGCCCAAGGTGCAGTCTACCGCAAAGATCCTGTACGGCATCTATTTTGCACTCACCGTGCTGGAGCTGGTATTCCTGATGCTGGGCGGCATGCCGCTGTTTGAGTCCATGCTCACGGCCTTCGGCACGGCGGGCACCGGCGGCTTCGGCTTCAAGAATGACAGCTTTACCAGCTTTTCTCCCTACATCCAGTGGGTCGTGACCATTTTCATGATCCTGTTCGGCGTCAACTTCAATGCCTACTTCCTGCTGCTGCTGCGCAAATTCAACCGCGTCATCAGCGAGGAGGTGCGCGGCTACTTTGTGGTGATCCTGGCAGCGGTGGGTCTCATCACGGCCAACATCTACAGCATCTACAACAACTTTGGCGAAGCGCTGCGTCAGGCAGCCTTTCAGGTGGGTTCCATCATCACGACCACTGGCTTTTCCAGCTGTGACTTTGACCTGTGGCCCACCCTCTCCAAAGAAATTCTGGTGGTGCTCATGTTCATTGGTGCCTGCGCAGGCAGCACCGGCGGCGGCATCAAGGTGAGCCGCCTCCTCATTCTGGGCAAGACCTTGGGCAAGGAGCTCAAGCAGGCACTGCACCCGCAGGTGGTGGCCCCCGTCCGCATGGACGGCAAGCTGCTCAACCACGAGACCATCCGCACCACCAATGTGTTTATGGGCGCGTATTTCTTCATCTTCGTGGTATCCTTCCTGCTCATCAGTCTGGATGGCTTTGATATGGTGACGAACTTCACAGCCATTGCAGCTACTTTGAACAACATCGGCCCGGGCCTTGCGCAGGTGGGCCCCATGATGAACTTTGGCAGCTTTACGAACCCTGCAAAGCTGGTGATGATCTTCGACATGCTGGCCGGCCGTCTGGAGATCTTCCCGATGCTGGTGCTGTTCCTGCCGGATACGTGGCGCAGATTCTAAAAAGCGATAACAAAAAGCCATCTGTGATCTTCTGCTCGTATTGAGCATTTGGAAAGATACAGATGGCTTTTTTGCGCGTAACGGTAAGCTGCACAAACCCTTCCCTTTTCGGGGAAGGCGGATCTGCGAAGCAAAGACGGAAAGGCTTTTATACTTCCACTTTTTCCTGTGCCCGGTACTGCAGGGCTTCCAGCACACAGTCCTCATCCAGCAGCTGTTTGCCTGCCAGATCGGCCACCGTGCGGGCCACCCGCAGGATGCGGTCATGGGCGCGGGCGGAAAGGCCCAAAGCGTCGTAGGAAGCACGCAGCAGCCGCTCGGCGGCGGGGGTCATGCGGCAGACGCGCCGCACCTGCCCGGCGGTGAGCTGGGCGTTGCAGAGCACGCCCTCAAAACCCGGGGCGGCATAGCGCTTTGCCTGAATGGCCCGGGCGGCAAGCACCTGTTTGCGCAGGTCGGCGCTGCTCTCGGAGGGAGCCGATGTGTGCAGCTCGTCAAAGGCGATGGGGTCCATCTCTACGCACAGGTCGATACGATCCAGCAGCGGACCGGACACCCGGCTGCGGTACTGCCGCACGGCACTGGGTGAGCAGGTGCACTGCCGGGTGGGATGACCGTAGTAGCCGCATTTGCAGGGGTTCATGGCTGCCACCAGCTGGAAATGGCTGGGATAGGTGGCGCTGCCTGCCGCGCGGCTGACCGTGATCTGACCATCCTCCAAAGGCTGGCGCAGGACTTCCAGACTCTCGCGGGAAAACTCCGGGAGCTCGTCCAGAAACAGCACGCCGCAGTTAGCAAGGCTGCACTCGCCGGGCCGGAACTGCGCACCGCCGCCAGCCAGCGCTGCGGCACTGGCTGAGTGGTGCGGGCTGCGGAAGGGGCGTACAGAGACGAGCCCATGTCCCTGCGGCAGCTGGCCCGCAATGGAGTAGATCTTGGTGGTCTCCACGGCTTCCTCCCGGGTGAGCGGCGGCAGGATGCCGGGCAGGCGCTTTGCAAGCATGGATTTGCCGGTGCCGGGTGCGCCGATCAGCAAAACGTTGTGTCCGCCGGAAGCGGCAATGACCATGGCACGCCGCGCCAGAGACTGGCCCAGTACGTCCGCAAAATCCGGCACCTGTGCCCAGGCTTCTGCCGGATCAAAAGGCACGGCGGCGGCAGGGGACAGGGACGAGATTCCCTTTAGCGCATCCACTACCTCACGGGCTGTGTGGGCGGGGTAGACCGCCATTCCATCGGCGCAGGCCTCGGCAGCTTCTGCGGCGTTCTCGGCGGGGACATACAGGGCGCGGATGCCGCTTTCGGCAGCGGCCAGAGCCATGGGCAGAACGCCGGATACCGGCCGCAGGGTGCCGTCCAACGCCAGCTCGCCCAGAAAGGCAGCATCCGACGGGACGGTCTCCAGCTGGCCGCTGGAAATAAGAAGCGCAAGCAGCAGGGGCAGATCATACACCGGGCCGGTCTTGCGGACATCGGCCGGAGCCAGATTGATGGTGATGCGCCGGTCCGGGAACTTGAACCCCAGATTCTTGATGGCGGCACGCACGCGGTCTGCACTTTCGCGCACAGCGGAATCCGGCAGGCCTACGATGGAAAATGCGGGCAGACCGCCGGAGACATCGGCTTCTACCGCTACGGCAAAGCCGTTCAGACCCTTCAGACCAAAGCTTCGGGTGACAGAATACATGGTGCTCTCCCTCGCTCCAATGAGTGACAAAACGGAAAAGAATTGGCAAAAGTGGAAAATAATGGACAAAAATGCCAAACTTCGACACAAAAATACGTCTGGATTCATTATAGTAAAGGGCAGGAAAGATGTCAATGCGATAGAGAGGAGAGATTTTTTCCATGATGAACAACGAATACTGCCGCTATATCCATACATATTCGGAGCTGGAGGGGCTGCAGCATGCCCACAGCCTTGTCTATTGCGGAGCTTTGTCCGCACAGGGCGTGGTGATGGAGCTGCGGCACGAGCAGGATGGCCAGGTGCGCTGCAGTGCGGTGCGTCTGCCCGAGGGCAGCTTTGCCCGGGCCATGCAGCTGCTGCGCTACCTGTGCGAAAACAGCGTGGGTCTGGAGCAGTGGCTGGAGGTGCTGGCAGACGTGGGCCAGAGCTATGAGCTGCTGGAAAATGCTGGCACAGCCGGGACGATCCCGGACTTTGCAGGCGATAATTTGGATTTTTGTGCCATATGCCGGTTTTAAACAGCAAATCTTGTAGCAGATTACGCAATTGACACATGGACGCGGAGAGTTTATATTATAAGTAGGTTTTGTTAAACCTGTTTCTTTTTGCGGAAAAATTTACAAAAGGTAAGGTGTGCAAGATGTATTTGGATGAATATAAGCGCTGGATGGCTGCCGATCTGGAAGACGCAGATCTGAAGCCGGAACTGGCCAAGATCGAGGGAAATGACGAAGAGATCAAGGACCGCTTTGCGGTGGCTCTGAAGTTTGGCACGGCTGGTCTGCGCGGCGTTCTGGGCGCTGGCACCAACCGTATGAATATTTATGTCGTCCGTCAGGCTACGCAGGGTCTGGCAAACTGGGTCAAGATCCAGAAGGGCACCCAGACCGTGGCCATCAGCTACGACAGCCGTCTGAAGAGCGATGTTTTTGCCAAGACTGCCGCAGGCGTTCTGGCTGCAAACGGCATCAAGGTGCGCATTTATGATGCCCTGATGCCTGTGCCTGCCCTGAGCTTTGCTACCCGTTACTACCAGTGCAACGCCGGTATCATGGTCACGGCATCCCACAACCCGGCCAAGTACAACGGCTACAAGGCCTACGGCCCGGACGGCTGCCAGATGACCGATGACGCTGCTGCCATCGTCTACGACGAGATCCAGAAGACCGATGTGCTCACCGGTGCAAAGTACATTTCCTTTGCCGAGGGCGTGGAGCAGGGTCTGATCCGCTTTGTGGGCGATGACTGCAAAAAGGCTCTGTACGACGCCATTGAGGCTCGTCAGGTGCGCCCGGGCCTGTGCAAGACTGCCGGCCTGAAGCTGGTGTACAGCCCGCTGAACGGCTCCGGTCTGGTGCCGGTCACCCACGTGCTGAACGATATGGGCATCACCGACATCACCATCGTGCCCGAGCAGGAGTATCCCAACGGCTACTTCACCACCTGCTCCTACCCCAACCCCGAGATCTTTGAGGCCCTGAAGCTGGGTCTGGATCTGGCCACCAAGACCGGTGCAGACCTGATGCTGGCCACCGACCCCGATGCCGACCGCGTGGGCATCGCCATGAAGTGCCCGGATGGCAGCTATGAGCTGGTATCCGGCAACGAAATGGGCGCTCTGCTGCTGGACTACATCTGCGCAGGCCGCATTGAAAAGGGCACCATGCCCAAGAATCCGGTGGCAGTCAAGTCCATCGTGTCCACTCCGCTGGCCGACGCCATTGCCGCACATTACGGCGTGGAGATGCGCAGCGTGCTGACCGGCTTCAAGTGGATCGGCGACCAGATCGCAAATCTGGAAGCTGCAGGTGAGGTGGACCGCTTCATCTTCGGTTTTGAGGAAAGCTACGGCTATCTGGCCGGCCCCTATGTGCGCGATAAGGATGCCGTCATCGGCTCCATGCTGATCTGCGAAATGGCCGCTTACTACCGCAGCATCGGTTCCTCCATCAAGCAGCGTCTGGAAGAGATCTATAAGCAGTATGGCCGCTACCTGAACAAGGTGGACAGCTTTGAGTTCCCCGGCCTGACCGGCATGGAGAAGATGGCTTCCATCATGCAGAAGCTGCGTGACGAGCCCCTCACCGAGCTGGCCGGCCACAAGGTGGTCAAGGTCACCGACTACAAGAAGCCCGAGGAGACCGGCCTGCCTGCCGCAAATGTCCTCATCTACACTCTGGACAACGGCGCTACCGTGGTCGTCCGTCCCTCCGGCACTGAGCCGAAGATCAAGACCTACTTCACCACGCTGGGCAAGGACCTCGCCGAGGCACAGGCTCAGAAGGATGCTCTGGCTGCTGCCATTGAGCCCATCCTCGCATAACGCGGAAATCCCATCAGAAATTTATGCCCCCGTTCAGCGCCAAAAGTGCTGCACGGGGGCATTTTTGATGGGCGTGGGCGGTTGCAGTTTGGGGCCTGATACGCTATAATATTCAATGAGTCATAATAAGCTCCGGGCAGTGTGGCACGGGGCAGGAAGAAAATGGGGCAGGTGTAAGAAATTGGACTATCGTGTGACGGCTGTTCTGGTGGCGGCAGGCTCCTCCACCCGGATGGGATTTGATAAACTGAGCTTTGATCTGGGCGGCGAGACCGTGCTGGAGCGGAGCGTCCGGGCTTTCGACGAGTGCCCGGAGGTGGACGAGCTGGTTCTGGTGACTGGCGCGTCGGGCGAGAACGCAGAGCGGGCCGCAGCCCGGTGCAAAAAGCCGGTGCAGCTGGTGCGGGGCGGTGCGACCCGGGCCGAAAGCGCCCGGAACGGCGTAGCCGCTGCCCACGGGGCGCTGGTGGCCGTCCACGATGCGGCCCGGCCCTTCGTGAGCCAGAGCGTTATCGCCGATACGATAGCGGCCGCTGCCCGCTGCGGTGCCGCCGCCCCGGCAGTGCCGGTGAAGGACACCATCAAGCAGGCAAAGGGCGGCAGCGGCAAGACGGTGCCCGCCGGCTGCATGGTAGAGGATACCCCCGACCGCAGCACCCTTTATGCGGTGCAGACGCCCCAGTGCTTCGACCGCGCAGCCTATCTGGCGGCGCTGGACGAGCTGGATGAGGCCCGCGCCCGCCTCGTCACCGACGATTGCAGCCTGTTCGAATTAACAGGCCGTCCGGTGGAGCTGGTGCAGGGCGACTACGCAAACATCAAGATCACGACCCGGGAAGACCTGCCCCGGGCGGAGAACGGAGGAAAGAAGATGCGCATTGGTCATGGTTACGACGTCCATCGTCTGGTGGAGGGCCGCAAGCTCATCCTGGGCGGCGTGGAAGTGCCGTATGAAAAGGGCCTGCTGGGCCACTCGGACGCCGACGTGCTGGCCCACGCGGTCATGGATGCCGTGCTGGGCGCAGCGGCGCTGGGCGACATCGGCCAGCACTTCCCCGATACGGCGGAAGAGTACGCCGGGGCTGACAGCCTCATGCTGGCCCGCCGTGTGGCAGAGATCATGATCGGGCACGGCTGGCGCATCGAGAACATCGACGCCACCATCCTCTGCCAGCGCCCCAAGCTGGCCCCCTACATCCCGGTCATGCGGGAAAAGCTCGCCGCCGCCTTCGGGCTGCCGGTGGAGGCTGTGAGCGTTAAGGCGACCACCGAAGAGCATCTGGGCTTTACCGGCGAGGGGCTGGGCATCGCAGCCCACGCCGTCGCCCTCATCGAAGCTGTGTGAACGGGAGAGTGTGACCCATGACTCTGAACTCTATCGTAGCAAACTTTCAGACCTTCAAGCTGGTAGACCTGCTGGACATCCTCATCATCGCGTTCCTCATCTACCAGCTGCTGGGATTCGTCAACCGCACCCGCGCCGGCCAGCTGGCCAAGGGCGCGCTCATCGTGATGGCGGTCTATCTGGTGGCGAACATCCTGAATATGCGCACCGTCACCTGGCTGCTCAACTCGCTGCTGCAAGTCGGTCTGCTGACGCTGGTGGTGCTGTTCCAGCCCGAGATACGGCGTGCGCTGGAGCGGATGGGCCAGACCGACCAGTGGGCCTATCGCTTCTTCAATAAAAACCGCTACAACGACACCAGCCTCAAGGGCGCGTGGCGCAGCGCCATCATCGCCATCTGCGACGCGGCAGAGCGCTTTTCGGAGACCAAGACCGGCGCGCTCATCGTGCTGGAACGGAACACCAACCTT
>OHIN01001128.1_pt1 | contig 14710 bp, 12 predicted proteins | sample 1568261 | NCBI WGS metagenome assembly OHIN01 (sample SAMEA3879578, study PRJEB24766) | human gut metagenome | biome: human-associated habitat; feature: feces | place: USA | collected 1985/1987
CAGCTGCTGGACGAGGTGTGGGGCTTTGAGTATTACGGCGACAGCCGCACCATTGATGTGCATGTCAAGCGCCTGCGCGAGAAGCTGGCCGGTGCTTCCGACAAATGGGAGCTAAAGACCGTATGGGGCGTTGGCTATAAGTTCGAGGTGCGTCAGTAATGCGCAAAAGTATCTCGGTGGCGTTCTTCTCGCTGGTGTCCACCCTGATGGTGCTGGGCATCGTGCTGATGGGAGCTTCGGAGTGGGTGCTGTTCAAAAACTACTTCGCCAAGGACCGCTACGAAACACTGGATCAGGTGGTGGGCGTCACCCAGCGCACGGCCCAGTATCTGGTCCAGCAGGCGGAGCTGCCGGAAGGCGACGAGCTGGACGCACTGAGCACCAAGCTGGAGATCATCGGTGAGAGCGCAGAGGCCTATCTGTTCTTTACCGACAACGACGGCCGGGTGATGATCGCTTCCAGCCCAGACAAGCTGGAGAGCCTGGCCGTGCCGGAAGAAATGATGGAGAAGATCGGCACTGCCGATGCGGACTACTACCATGTGTTCGGCACGCTGGACGGCATGCTGGACGGGAAAAGCTACATCACGGTCAGCGAAATGCGCAATGAGCACGGCCAGCCCAGCGGCTACCTGTTCCTGTGCTCTTCCGGCGAGCAGCTGACCCAGTTCAAGCAGCAGTTCTGGTCCAACTTCCTGCTGTCGGCCTGTGTGATGCTGCTGTGCGCCAGCATCCTGACCAAGATCCTGATGCGCCAGCTCACCGACCCGCTGCAGAAGGTGACGGACGCCGCCCAGCGCTTTGGCGGCGGAGACCTTTCGGTCCGCGTGGAAGGCGTGGAGGGCGAAGGCGAGGTGGCAGACCTTGCCCGCACCTTCAACCGCATGGCGGACAACATCCAGATGAACGACAACTCCCGGGGCCAGTTCATGGGCAACATCGCCCACGAGCTGCGCACCCCCATGACCACCATCAAGGGCTTTGTGGACGGCATTCTGGACGGTACCATCCCGCCGGATATGCAGAACCACTACCTGCAGCTGGTCAGCGAGGAAACGGGCCGTCTGGCACGGCTCATCCAGAACATGCTGGATCTCTCCAAGCTGGAAAGCGGCGAATATCAGGTGAACGCCCGGATGTTCAACATCTGGGAGACCATCACCGGCGTGGCGCTGTCGGCAGAGCAGCGCATCAACGACGGCATGATCGACATCGACGGCCTGACCATGGACGAAAAGGTGCTGGTCTACGCCGACCCCGACCTGATCCATCAGGTGGTGTATAACCTGCTGGACAACGCCATCAAGTTCACCCCGGCAGGGGGCACCATCCGCTTCAGGGTGGAAAAGCTGGGCCCGGAAGCCGAGATCTCCATCTGGAACTCCGGTCAGGGCATCAGCCCGGAGGCGCTGCCCTACGTGTTCCAGCGGTTCTATAAGGAGGACCGCTCCCGCGGCCTGCATGCCCGGGGCGCGGGTCTGGGCCTGAACATCTGCAAGGTGCTGGTGAACCTTTCCGGCGGGCAGATCCGGGTGGAGAGCCAGCAGGGCGAGTGGTGCCGGTTCGTGTTCACCCTGCCCACCGTGGCACCGAACCCCGGCGGCATGAAGCGCCTGCCGGATGAAGCCGGCGGAGAACCCGTTGTGGAAGACCCCGCCAGCATGAAGCCCGTAGAATGAACTTCCAGCCAGACTGTCCCATGGAGCGGGGCGGTCTGGCTGTTTTGGCGTGGGGGGACCCTCTCAGTCTGCTCCCGCTGGTCGCAGCCAGCTCCCCCGAAGGGGGAGCTTTATCCGCGCTGATCGTGAGATGCATAAAAGCTCCCCCTTCGGGGGAGCTGGCTGCGCGTAGCGATGACTGAGAGGGTTCTCCCGGCGACTAAGAGGGTTTTCCCGGCGACTGAGGGAGTTTACTTCGCAAATGGACAGATCTTTCCAAATACGTCATTTCGGTGAAAAAGCCGTTGGCGGGTTTGATTTTTTGGGCGTTTTCATGTAAACTAAAAGATAACCATGTCCATGCTGTTTCAGAGGCCGTGAACCGGCACAACAGTGGGACGATGGGGAATAATAAACTATAAAATAACGGAGCGTAAAGATAGAATATGGCGATCGTAAGTCCTTCGATTCTTTCTGCTGATTTTGGCAAACTGGGTGCAGACTGCCGCATGGTGCTGGACGCCGGTGCACAGATGCTGCATTACGATGTGATGGACGGCCACTTTGTGCCCAACATCAGCTTTGGCGTGCCGGTGCTCAAGAGCCTGCACAAAAATCTGCCGGATGCCTTTTATGATGTGCACCTGATGATCAGCCACCCGCTGCAGTATGCGGAAGCTTTCATCAAGGCCGGTGCTACCCTGTACAACTTCCACCTTGAGTGTGAGGACGATATTCAGGCCACCATCGATGCGGTCAGGGCGCTGGGCTGCAAGGTGGGCCTGACCATCAAGCCCGGCACCGACCCGCAGGCGCTGGCACCCTATCTTGACCAGCTGGACCTTGTGCTGGTGATGAGCGTGGAGCCCGGCTTCGGCGGGCAGAAGTTCATGCCCTCGGCGCTGGACAAGCTGCGCTGGCTCAAGGCAGAGCGCGCGGCACGCGGCGCACACTACCTGCTGGAAGTGGACGGCGGTGTGGACAGCACCACCGCGCCCCAGTGCGTGGAAGCGGGTGCCGATATTCTGGTGGCGGGCAGTGCGGTGTTCGGTGCAGCAGACCCTGCTGCAGCGGTGCAGCACCTCGCCAGCCTTTGACCCTTGAAAGGAAAACCATTTATGGATGAATCTTTGATCCGGGAACAGGAAGCGCAGCTCCAGAAGACCGGCCGCTACTATAAGCATATCTGCTTTATGGCGGTGCCGGTGCTGTGGATGGCCTGCTTCCTGTACGGTGTGCGTCCGCTGCTGCTGTGCGGCATTGCGGTGCTCACCGGAAATCTGTGCGACCGTCTCGTTTCGCTGCTGCGCCGCCGCGTGTATCAGGCCGGTGACTTTTCCAACGAGAGCTTTGCGCTCGTCATCGCCCTGCTGATGCCGGTGACGGTGGATATCTATGTTCTGATCATCGCAGTGCTTGCCGGTGTGCTCATCGGCAAGGAGATCTTCGGCGGCTACGGCAGCTACCCCTTCAACCCCGCCGCTGTGGGCTATGTGGTGGCGGCGGTGTCATGGCCGGAGCAGGTGTTCCGCTACCCCCAGCCCTACACCAGCATCCCCCTGTGGGACGCTTCCATGGTGCCGGTGTCCAGCACCATTGAGGACACCCTGCGCAGCGGCGGTATGCTGAACATCCGTTCGCTGGTGCTGAGTCTGGGCGAGTATGCCGCCCCCATGGGCACCGGCGCGGCACTGGTGATCCTGGCCTGCGGCCTGTTCCTGTGGACCCAGAAGGACGCCCACATGTCTGCCTCGGTCAGCTTTCTGCTCACCTGTGCGCTGATCGCCTTCCTCTTCCCGCGGCAGGCGGGTCTGGCCGACAGTGCCGTGCTGGCAAATATCCTGCCCCGCCTGCGGTGCGTGCGGGACGAGCTGCTCACCGGCGCGATCCTGTTCAGCGCAGTGTTCCTGCTCAACGAACCCTATACCTGCGTGCACCACCGCATGGGCCGCATCCTGTACGGTGTGCTGGTGGGCGTTGTGAGCATGGGCTTCCGCTACTACGGCGTGTATGAGACCGGCGTGTGCTTTGCGCTGCTGGTGGTCAACAGTGTATCGGCATGGATCGACCGCACCGAGGCAAAGCTGTATCACCTGACCCATCTGCAGGCAGATGCCGGAAAGGGGGCAGCACAATGAGACGCGTAACGGCTGAACTGATCGTAAAAGACCCCGGCAAATTTGCCCACCATGACCGGGTGTTCCTGAATAACCCGGTGGTCATGCAGGGCATGGGTCTGGCCCCGCTGGTGGTGCTTGCCACCAGCGGCCAGAATGCGGTGATGCTGGCGGCGGCGGTGGCGCTGCTGCTGGTGCCCTCCCGCGTGCTGGCCTGCCTGCTGAGCCGCCTTGTGCCCCTGTACGACGAGGACCCTGCCCCGGAAACGCTGCAGAAAAAGCTGCTGCCCCGTGCACTGGTGTACGGCTTCAGCACCGCTGTGGTGTATCTGGCGGTGTACCCCATCCTGAACATGCTGTTCGGCACCGGCCTGCTGAGCCTTGGCATCTATCTGCCCATGCTCACGGTGGAGCCGCTGCTGACCTACCGTTTCGGCCGCGTACAGGAGACGGTGCGCAAGGCCGTTTCCAAGGGCCTGCGAATCACCGTGGGCTATGCTTTGCTGCTGGTGCTGCTGGGCTGCATCCGTGAATGGCTGGCCGCAGGCACCCTGTTCGGCGTGGCAGTCAGCCGCCCGGTGCTGCCCATGGCCGGGATGCCGGCGGGCGGCTTTATCGTGCTGGGTGTGCTTTGCGCGGTATGGCGTGCGCTGGCCGCAAGGCGCAGGGCATATCTCACCAAAGAGGCGGGCAACCTTGTGGATGTGCATTCCCAGAAGGAGGCGGACCGCGAAGGATGAAAGATGTTGTTACGACCAGTGCAGTGTTCTTCAACTATGCACTGCTGGCGGTGTTCGCACAGAACGCCGTCTTTACCCGTGCACTGGGCGTGTCCCGGCTGGTGCAGCTGGTGGGCGATGACCGCACCAGCAGCTGGCTGTTCGGTATGCAGCTGTGCATCACCCAGATTTTGGTAACGCCCTTTGCATGGTATGCCGGCAGCCGGATCGCGCCGCTGGCAAACCGTGTCCAGCTGCGCCCGCTGGTCTATATTGCCAGCATCGCCGTGGTGTGCCTGCTGGAACACGCGGTGCTGTGGCTGGCAAAGGGCCTGCCGCACCGCAGTGCACTGCTGCGCATCGTGCCGCTGGCGGGCCTGAACAGCTGTGTGCTGGGCACCGTGCTGGTGGAGCGCACCCAGAGCTTTACGCTGGGCCAGTCCCTCGGGTTTGGTCTGGGCAGCGGCCTTGGCTATGTGCTGGCGGTGCTGCTGGTAACGGAAGCCCGCCACCGCCTGCGCAGCAAGGCCATCCCGGAAGCCTTCCGCGGCCTGCCCATCACGCTGGTGTACATCGGTGTGCTGGCACTGGCGATCTATGGTTTTACCGGACATTCTGTGATCCTGTGATTTTTGCAGGGAGGAGGATCGACAATGGCAAAGTATAAACGGCAGAAGGTCAAGCGCTACCACCGCAGCTTCTACAGCCGGGGTGCCCGCATCAAGCGCGGCGTCGGCATCCTGGTGCTGGTGCTGGTGGTGCTGGGCGCGGCATGGCTGGCGGCACCCCATGTGCTGGACTGGGCCACGCACACCTGGTACACCGTGGTGAAGAACCGGGATCTGGAAGCGGAATCTGCATCCCGCGCAGCGGCTTCCTCCGAAGCGGCTGCATCCTCGGCGGCAGAGGAAGCGGCCTCGTCCCAGCCGGAGCCGGAACAGCCCAAGGGGCTGGACGGCAGGGCCGTCACCGGCGGCAGCTGGGCTGCGGTGGACGTGAGCACCCTTGCCGATGACGCATCCATCCGTGCGGCGGCACAGCAGCTCAAGGCACAGGGGGCAGACTACGGCCTTGTGACCCTGAAAACACCGGACGGCAGCATCTGCTACGCTTCGCAGGTGCCGGCTGCCGCCCAGAGCATTGCCGGTACCACCGTGGACCCGGCCCGCATCGCGTCTATCTTCCGGGAAGAGGGCGTGATCCCTGTGGCCCAGCTTGCAGCCTTTAAGGACCCCATCTCCTCCCGCACCGACCGCAGCATGGCTATCCACTACGGCGACGGCCTGTGGCTGGACGCCCAGAAGGACGGCAATGCATGGCTGAACCCCTACTCCGCTGCGGCAGTGGAATATGTAGGCGACCTTGTGGCCGAGGTGCAGGGCATGGGCTTTGAGCAGGTGGTCCTGACCAATGTCCAGTTCCCGAAGCTCAGCCGCAAACAGGACTACGGCGAGACCAGCGGCGTTTCCCGCGCGGATCAGCTCAAGGCGGATATCGCCGCCCTGCAGAGCCGCTTTGCGGGCAGCATGACCCTGTGGTTCAGCTACACGCTGGATCAGTGCAATACCAACAGCGTGTCGCTGGATGTGCCCGCTGTGACGCTGGGCATGGACAACCTGCTGGTGACGGCAGACAAGGCGGTGGACGCCGACAGCCGCACCGCACTGGAGCAGTCTGCCGCCGGACAGGGCGTGCAGCATCTGGTGCTGCACAGCGCCGACATTTTCCAGTAACGTCTCTGGTTTTATAAGAGGGAGGAATCTGCTATGAATACCAAATCCTGCTTTGCACCGGCCCATATCCTTCTGCCTTCGGCACAGATCCCGCTGGAAAAGTGGGGCTGCATCGCCTGCGACCAGTTCACCAGTGACCGGGATTACTGGCAGAAGGCCGAGGCCGCAGCGGCGGGTAGTCCCAGCACCCTGAACCTGATCCTGCCGGAGGTCTATCTGGAGGACGGCGATGCGGACGCCCGCATTGAAAAGATCCACGCCGCCATGGACGATTACGCACAGAACGTACTTACCCGCGCGGTGGACGGCTTTATCTACGTAGAGCGCACCGAGCAGAGCGGCAAGGTGCGGCAGGGCCTTGTGGGCATGGTGGATCTGGAAGCCTACAGTTACCGCCGGGGCGAGAAATGCACGGTGCGCCCCAGCGAGAGCACCGTGGAAAGCCGCATCCCGCCCCGCATGAAGGTGCGCACCGGCGCCAGTCTGGAAACACCTCACATCATGATGCTGGCCGATGACCCGGGCTGCACCCTCATCGAGCCGGTGGCAGCGCACAAACAGGAGCTGCCCAAGGTATACGAGGGCGAATTGATGCTGAACGGCGGCCACATTGCGGGCTGGGCCGTGGAAGATCCTGCCCTCATTGCGCAGATCGAGGATGCACTGGCCGTGCTGGGCAGTCAGGAAGAGTTTGACAAAAAGTATCCGGATGCCACCCGCCGCGACCCGCTGACGCTGGCCGTGGGCGACGGCAACCATTCGCTGGCCACCGCAAAGGCCTGCTGGGAGGAGCTGAAAAAGACCCTGACGCCGGAGCAGGCCGCGGTGCATCCCGCCCGCTGGTGTCTGGCCGAGGTGTGCAATGTGCACTCGCCCGCCATCGAGATCGAGCCCATCCACCGGGTACTGTTCAATGTGGACTGCGCCACGGTGCTGCTGAGCCTGATCACGTGGAGCGACTCCAATATGGCCGGCTGCTGCTTCGGCGGCAGCAAGCAGCAGCCCTTCACGCTGGCAGGGCCGCACATGTCCAACGTGCTCAGCTTCGAGAACCCCACCGAGCCGCTGACCGTGGGCACCATCGACGATTTTATTGCGGACTATATGGAACGCCACACGGAGGCACGGGTGGATTACGTCCACGACGAGCCTGCCGTCCGTGCCCTGTGCAAAAAGGGTGCTGTGGCCTTTCTGATGCCGCCGTTTGCCAAGAGCGACCTGTTCAAGGGCGTTGTGATGGGCGGCGTGCTGCCCCGCAAGACCTTCAGCATGGGCCACGCCGAGGAAAAGCGGTACTACGTGGAGTGCCGGAAAATTACGGAATAAGCCTCTCAGTCAAAACCTGACGGTTTTGCCAGCTCCACCAAAGGGGGAGCTCTTCGGGATGTGCACAAAAGTGATCCTTCTTGTAAAAGCTCCCCCTTCGGGGGAGCTGGCGAGCGAACGCGAGCCGGAGAGGGTTTGTGTGCCGAACGAATCACATGAGAAATAATTAGGAGAACCATGACTTTTAAAGAATTGAATCTGTCCGCCCCGCTCCTGCGCGCTGTGCAGGAAGCAGGCTATGAGACCCCGTCGCCCATTCAGGCGGCGGCGATCCCGCCGGTGCTGTCCGGCCGGGATCTGATGGGCTGTGCCCAGACCGGTACCGGCAAGACGGCTGCTTTTGCGCTGCCCATGCTGGACCGGCTCACGGCCAATGCGCCCCGCAGAAAGGGGGCCATCCGCGCCCTGATCCTGACCCCCACCCGTGAGCTTGCCCTGCAGATCGGCGAGAGCTTTGACGCCTACGGCAAGTATCTCAAGCTGCGCAGCACCGTCATTTTTGGCGGCGTGGGGCAGGCACCGCAGGTGGAAGCGCTCAAAAAGGGGGTAGACATCCTCATTGCCTGCCCGGGACGGCTCAACGACCTGATCGGGCAGGGCTTCATCGACCTGTCGGACCTTGAGATCTTTGTGCTGGACGAAGCCGACCGGATGCTGGATATGGGCTTTGTGCACGACGTGAAAAAGGTGATCGCAAAGCTGCCCGGGGAGCGCCAGAACCTGATGTTCAGCGCCACCATGCCCACCGAGATCGAGCAGCTGGCGGCCGGCATCCTGCGCAAGCCCGCCTTTGTGAAGGTGGACCCGGTGTCCAGCACTGTGGACCGCATCCAGCAGAGCCTGTATCATGTGGAAAAGGGCAACAAGAAATTCCTGCTGCCCTGGCTCATCAAGAACCTGCAGCCCCCGGTGGTGAATGCGCTGGTGTTCAGCCGCACCAAGCACGGCGCGGATAAGATCGCAAAAGACCTCACCAAGCAGGGCATCCCGGCTGCGGCCATCCATGGCAACAAGAGCCAGACCGCCCGCGTCACCGCACTGGAAAACTTCAAGGCCGGTAAGACCAAGGTGCTGGTAGCCACCGATATCGCCGCCCGCGGCATCGATATCAGCGAGCTGTCCCATGTGTTCAACTACGACCTGCCTGAGGTGCCGGAGACCTATGTGCACCGCATCGGCCGCACGGCCCGTGCCGGTGCCGACGGTACGGCGGTCAGCTTCTGCGCACCCGAGGAGCAGGAGTATCTGGCGGGCATCGAAAAGCTGAACCGCCGCAAGATCCCTGTGGTGAGCGGCCACCCATGGGACGGCGTGCCCGCGCCGGTGCGCCCGGAGCCGCCCGTGCGCGGCAAAAAGCCCAAGGCCGCTGCCGCCGAACCGGCAGAAAAGCAGGCTGCAAAACAGGCAAAGCCTGCAAAGAGCGAAGCAAAGCCTGAAAAAAAGGCCGCACCCGCACCCAAAGTGCAGGCGAAGCCTGTAAAAATCGAAAAAGAGGAACCACTCATGGATGATACCAAACGCACTTCCGGCGGACGCAGCAGCGACCGCCGTTCCAATACTGGCAGCCGTCCGCGCCGGGAACAGAATGCTCCTGCCCGCGGCAGCAATGCACAGCCCAAGTTTGACCCGCACTTTGTCAGTGCGCCGGAGGCCACACCGCTGCGTCCGGCCAAGAAGGCCCCGGCTGCACCTGCCGCACCGGCCATCCGCACCGCCGCGCAGCCTGCACAGCAGTCCGGCGGCAGTCAGGGCCCGCGCGGTCGCCGCAATGAACGCCCGGCACGCCAGAACGGTCAGCCTGCCGCCCAGAACCAGAACGCGGAGCAGGGCCGCAGTGCAAACAACGGCCCCCGCAACCGTCAGAACGCCCCCCGCAGCGCCCAGCCCGCAGCGGCCCGCGCACCCAAAACGGAGTCCGGCCGCCGCAGCCGTGCCGCTGTACGGGACGAAGACCCGGGTCTGGTGCTCATCAGCCGCCGCCCGCCGCAGCAGAAGTTCACCAACTTTGAGGAATATATGAATGCCCACGGCGGCGCAACTGCCCCCATTGAGGATCACAGCGACGAAGTATGAGCAAAAATGAACCGTTTGCCCCATGGCAGTGCCCGCTGTGCGGGGAAAAACTGACCGGCGACAGCACCCTGAAATGTACAAAAGGCCACTGCTTCGACCGCGCAAAGGAGGGCTACTGGCACCTGCTGCCGGTGCAGAGCATGCGCACCAAGGCTCCCGGCGACAGCAAAGAGATGGTGGCGGCCCGCCGCGCGTTTCTGAATGCCGGATACTACGGCATCTTTGGCAGGGCGCTGGGAGAGCTGTGTCTGGAATACGGCCTGCCTGCCGCACCGGATGCGCCGCTGCACCTGCTGGATGCGGGCTGCGGCGAGGGCTGGTACGACCGGTGCATCGCACAGGCCTTTGCCGAAAAGGGCAGCCGGGTGCAGCTGGCGGGCTTTGATATCGCAAAGCCTGCGGTGCGTCTGGCTGCAAAGGCCCTGCCCACGGCACAGTATGCGGTGGCGTCCAGCTTCAGCCAGCCGGTGCGCACCGGCTGGGCCGACCTGCTGCTGAACTGCTTTTCGCCCTTTGCGCAGGAGGAATTCCTGCGGGTGCTGCGCCCGGGCGGGCGGATGATCTACGTGGTGCCCGGTGCGGAGCATCTCTATCAGATGAAAGCGGTGCTCTACGAAAAGCCGTATAAAAACCCGGTGCAGCAGATCGCCTACGCAGGCTTCCGGGCCATTGGAGAGCGGGAGGTGTCGGGCCGCATCACGGTGCCGCAGGACCAGCTGGAAGCCCTGTTCGCCATGACGCCTTACTACTGGAAAACGCCCCGCGGCGGTGCAGAACGTCTTGCCGCCCTGCCGGAGCTGGAGACTGAGATCTCGTTCCGGTTCCTGCTGCTGGAAAAAGAATGATGATAAAACGCAGGGGCCGTCCACGATTTGTGGACGGCCCCTGCGTCTCTTTTTTATTTGTTCGCGGCCTTTTCCAGCTCTGCTTCCTCTGCAGCGGCTTCCGCTTCTTCCTGTTTCTGGTATTCCGGGAAGGCCGACCACATGGGCTCGATGTCCTTGCCCTTCACCCTGCGGTCAAAGTAGTTTCTGGTAATGGCCACCACGGTGCCGGACAGGGCCAGCACACCGATGAGGTTCGGGATCATCATCAGGCCGTTGAAGGTATCGGAGAGGTCCCACGCAAGACCCAGCTTCATGGTAGCGCCCACCACGGTCATGCACACGAACACCACCTTGTAGATGCGGCTTCCGGTGGCGCCGAACAGGTACTCCACAGCCTTGGTGCCGTAGTGGCTCCAGCCCAGCGTGGTGGAGTAGGCGAACAGCAGGATGGAGATGGCAATGAACTTGGGGCCGAAGCTGCCAAAGGCTGCGGTGAACGCCTGACCCACCAGCGCGTTGTCCTGCACGCCGACCAGCACCGCACCGCTCTGCAAATCCACAACGCCGGTGGTCAGAATGACCAGCGCGGTGAGCGTGCAGACCACGATGGTATCCGCAAACACCTCAAACACGCCCCACATGCCCTGATGCACCGGCTCCTTGACGTTGGAGGCCGAGTTGACCATGACGGCAGAGCCGAGACCGGCTTCGTTGGAGAAGGCACCGCGCTTGAAGCCCCATGTGATGGTCTGGCTGATGCCGTAGCCCAGCGCACCGCCGCCTGCGGCGTTCAGGTTGAAGGCACCCCTGAAGATGGCGGCAAATGCTGCCGGGATATTGCCCGCGTGGAGCACCACGATCACAAGTGCGCCTGCAATGTAGAACAGTGCCATCAGCGGCACCAGCTTTTCGGTGACAGCGGCCACCCGCTTCAGTCCGCCAATGACGATGAGGGCTGTGACCACCATCAGGCACAGGCCGGTGACGAGGGTCGGCACGCCGAAGGCGGCGTTCATGTTGCCGGAAATGGAATTGATCTGGCTCATGTTGCCGATGCCGAAGGATGCAAGGATGCAGAAGCAGGCAAACAGCACCGCCAGCACTCTGCCGATCTGTCGGCAGCCCTTTTTTGCGCCCAGACCGTCGGTGAGGTAGTACATGGCACCGCCCGACCACTCGCCCTTTTCGTTTTTGCGGCGGTAGTAGACGCCCAGCACATTTTCGGAAAAGCTGGTCATCATGCCAAGCAATGCCATGACCCACATCCAGAAGATGGCACCCGGGCCGCCGGAGACGATGGCCGTTGCCACACCTACGATGTTGCCGGTGCCGATGGTGCCCGCCAGCGCCGTGCACATGCTCTGGAACTGGCTGATGGCCATGTCCTCCTTGCTGGTGTGCGCGGTGATGTCCTTGTTGGTGAAGATCGCACCGATGGTGTGCCGGAGCCAGTAGCCCATTTTACGGAACTGGAAAAAGCCCGTGCGGGCACTCATCCAGAAGCCGGTGCAGAACAGCAGCGCCAGACCAAAGGGCCCCCACACCACACCGTTGACGGCGTTGTTCACCTGTGTGATCATCTCGACCATTCTCTCTTTTCCCCCTATACACAAAACAAAAGCGGACAGAACCCGCCAAAGGCTCTGTCCGCAAAATTCGGAACGCTCTCATTTTCCGCAGCCGGGGCGCGCCGCATTCCCGGCTGCGCCCCATTGCGCAAAGACGATGGCTCTGTCCTTTTGCCTGAGAGATACAGCCGCCTTTCCCTGCGGCCTTACACCTTCGGCACCCGCCGCTCTGAAACGCGGGCTTCTCCAGAGTGCACGGACACTGCCTGCCGTACACGTCTTTTTCAGTTCTTCCGGCGCACAGCTGTGCGCGATAGAAAGACTATACCATATTCTGTCCTTGTGCGCAAGACATTTTATATATCATATGCTGCTTTTTCATCTGTTATGCAGACAGATGAATTTTATTTTGGTGTGACTTTTCAGGGCCGGTCGATGGGCGGCAGATCATCCCAAGGTTCCAGTGCGGGGCTATCCGGCGCAGCTCCACGGGGGCCGGTGCCCGGCTCTGCGCCGTCAAAGCCAAGACGCTTCCCGTCCGGGCTGGCATCGCCGTTTTCTCTGGCTGTTTCATAGGAATCTGTGCCGTAATAGGCACTGGCCGGGCCGATCTCCAGCCAGAAGTCCTCCCGCTCTTTCTCTGTGATCGGTGCGGTCTCTTTGTTGTGTTTCATCTGCAAACGCCTCCTTTTCTGCATAAAGTCTTGCCTATGGGCCAAAGCTTTATGCAAAAACCGAAAGGCGGTATGTACCATGCGCAGTGGAGGTTGGAGACCTTTCTGGACATCGCTGCTGGCGTCGCTGCTGGTTCTGGTCCCGCTGGTGGGCGGCACGGTGCTGCTGTCCCGCCAGCAGCTGCGCGCCCAGCTGCGGCAGGCGGCCCGCAGCGAGAGCGGCGTGCCCGTTCAGCTGCCCCGGACGATCGATCAGCTCACGGTGCTGTTGTGCGTCTCCGGCGAACAGCCCGGCTTTGTGCTGGCCTACCTGAACGCCAGCCAGAACTGCGTGCATCTGCTCGGCGTGCCCGCCGTGCTCACAGTGCCCTTTGCCGATGAGCAGGCGGCCCTTGCGCAGTGCTATGCCGCTGCAGGCCCGGCCCGCTGCCGGGAAGCACTGATGCAGGTGCTTGCCCTGCCGGAGGATACCCGGTATCTGGCCTTCTCTCCCGATGTGCTGGAGCGCATTGCCAGCCGCTACGGCCCGATCCGGATCGGCTTTTCCGGCGCGTTGACCGAAGACGAGCTTGCCCGCTACGGCCGCAGCCGGGCGGTTCAGGGCATTTCGGCCGGGGACGCCCATGCGTTTCTGTGCCAGCTGCAGGCGGACACTGCGCTTTCGCCCCAGCGCACCGCGGCGTCCCGTGCAGCCGCATGGGACGCCTTTTTCCGGCAGAATGCAGAGCTGCTGCCCACCACCCTGCCGGACGCGCTGCGGGGCGTCAGCTCTTTGCTGCTCACCGACCTGACTGCGCTGGACTACGACGCGCTGGGCCGCACGCTGGAATTTCTGGCCAACAACGGCGCCGCTGTGGAAGCGCAGGCTCTGCCCGGCCAGTGGGATGCCGCCAGCGGCACCTACACGGTCACGGACGCTTCCCGCGCCGCCGTGCAGACCTTTTTCAATGTTTCGCCCACCGAGGCACAGGCCTCGTCCTTCAAGGAGCCGTAGCCCAGCACCAGCGTGCCCGCTGCCGAGGGAGCTTCGCCGGTCAGGTCATAGTCGCTCAGCAGGCCCAGCTGCACGCCTTCGGCTTCGGCGGCGCGGCGCAGGGCGTCGTCCGGCGGCGGGTCCCTGAGCTTTGCCAGCAGATGCAGACCGGTGTGCAGGCCCGCAAGGGTCAGCTCCTCCGGCCCGAAGGCTGCCGTCAGCGCTGCAGCCAGTGCGTCCCGCCGGGCCTTGTAGGCCACCCGCTCCCGGGCCAGATGCCGGGTAAAATAGCCTTCTGTGATGAACCGGGCCAGCGTCTGCTGCTCAAAGCGGCTCACGGTGCCGGAATAGAGCCGGTACTTTTCTCTCCATGCGGGCAGAAGGTGCTCCGGCAGCACCATATAGGCAATGCGGATGCTGGGGGCCAGACTGCGGGAGCAGGTGGAGAGGTATACCACCGGGCCGTCTGCACCCGCCATGCCCTGCAGGCTGGGCAGGGGACGGGTGTCAAAACGGAACTCGGAGTCGTAGTCGTCCTCTATGATGTACCGCCCGCCCGGCCTGCGGGCTGCCCAGTGCAGAAGCTCGGCTCTGCGGCCCGCCGGCATGGTGACGCCGGTGGGGAACTGGTGGCTGGGCGTGACGTAGCACACCGCCGCATCCGACCGGTTCAGCGCCTCCACCGAGAGGCCGTCGCCGTCCACCGGCAGGCAGCAGCAGTGCACGCCGCTGTTTTCCAGCACCTGCTTTGCGCGGGGGTAGCCCGGCGTTTCCACTGCGGCCATGCCCGGCAGCAGCGGGGCCAGCAGGCTCAGCAGGTATTCCAGACCGGCTCCCACCACGATCTGATGCGGCCCGCACTGCACGCCCCGGTATTCGGAAAGATATTCGGCCAGTGCCCGCCGCAGGGCCGGGTCACCCTGCGCATCGCCGTGGGTGAGCAGCTCCGGCGAGGAGTACAGCAGCTCCTTCTGCAGCCGCGCCCATGTGCGGAAGGGGAACAGCCCCGGGTCCACGCCCCGGGTGGAAAGGTCGTACCGCA
>OHIN01001135.1_pt1 | contig 14691 bp, 17 predicted proteins | sample 1568261 | NCBI WGS metagenome assembly OHIN01 (sample SAMEA3879578, study PRJEB24766) | human gut metagenome | biome: human-associated habitat; feature: feces | place: USA | collected 1985/1987
GCTTCCCATCGGCGGCCTGAAGGAAAAAACCATGGCGGCTTACCGCCACGGCATCAAAACCGTAATTATCCCGGCGGAAAACCAGCCGGACTTGAAAGAAGTAGACGAGACGGTTAAGTCCAATATCCAGTTTGTCCCGGTGGAAACCTTGGATACCGTTTTGGAGTGGGCGTTGGTTCCCCAAAAGGAGGAGGAAGCCCTTCCTGCCGGAGAACAAACCAAAGAAGCGGCGGTGGTGCCTCCGGTGAAAAAGACTGCGAGAAAATCCGCGTTTCTTTCCTGAAAAATTTTCAAGGCCTGCAAAAACGCGGAAGTAACAGCAGAGCTTGGAGCTTCCGTGCGGCGGTAAGGCCCGTCAGTCCGTTGGAAAGAGAGCCGCCGAAGCAGCAATACGCGGCATGGCGGGCGAAAGGCTGAAAAGCTGTTACGCTGGATAAGGAGCATTGTATGAGATTTGATAACGGGGTTTTTGAGCTGGCGGCCGGAAGGTCCGGCCAGCTTCCCGCAGGCGATTTGCCGGAAATCGTATTTTCCGGTAAATCCAACGTGGGAAAGTCCTCCCTGATTAATAAACTGCTCAACCGGAAAAATTTAGCCCGGGTCAGCGCGACGCCGGGAAAGACGGCCACCATTAATTTTTACCGCCTGGATCAAGCCAGGCTGGTGGATCTGCCCGGCTATGGCTACGCCAAGGTGAGCAACGCGGACCGTGAGCGCTGGGACGACCTGATCAACAGCTATTTTGAGGCCCCGCGCCACCACACCCTGCTGGTGCAGCTGCTGGACTGCCGCCATGCGCCCAGCGCTGACGATGAGCAGATGCTGCGCTACCTGCACTATCACCAGATTCCCTATGTGGTGGCCCTGACCAAGGCTGATAAGCTCAAAAAGAGCCAGCTGGCCAAGACGCAGGAGGACTTTGAAAACCTCTGCCGCCCCTATGGCTGCCAGAAGGTGGTGCTGACCAGCGGCGAGAATGGCTACGGCATCCCGGAGCTGCAGGCGGTGCTAAACGCCGCTGTGGCCGGGGAACAGGAAGCGGAGTAAACCATGGCCTACAACGAGTTTGCCTATTTCTACGATGAATTCAACGGCGAGGCCGATTATGACGCGCTGTATGCGCACATCCGTGCCGAACTGCAAGCCCATGGCATCCAGGACGGCATCCTTGCCGACCTTGGCTGCGGCACCGGTGAGCTGACCCTGATGCTCACGCAGGCAGGCTATGATATGATCGGCATTGACCAGTCAGAGGAAATGCTCTGCGTTGTGCGGGACAAGGCCGAACAGCTGGGCCTTTCCGGCAGGCTGCTGCTTTTGCGGCAGGATCTGCTCAAGCTGGACCTGTACGGCACCATCCGGGGCGCAGTGTCAACCTTTGACACCTTCAACCACATCCCGGATCTGGACACGGCCATTGCCAACGCAGGCTTCTTTATGGAGAAGGGCGGCGTGTTCCTCTTTGATATGAACACGCCCTACAAGCACCGGAACGTGCTGGGCGACAACGAATTCACCTTTGAGGAAGAGGATGCCGCCTGTGTGTGGCGCAACCACTACGATGCCGTGAACCGCCGTGTGGAGATCACCGTGGACATCGACTACCACGAGACCGGCGAGCACTTCCACGAGCAGTTCTATGAGTACACCTACGACCTTGACACCATCCGCACCGCGCTGGAAAAGCACGGCTTTGCGCTGGAAAGCGTCTGTGACGGCGAGACCTTCGGCCCGCTGACCGAGGACAGCCAGCGCTATTTCTTCTGCGCAGTCAAGCAGTATACACAATTGGAGGAATAACCTATGGCAAATCTGATCCGCGGCCTGTCGGAGAATGGCGGCGTCGTGTTCTGCGGCGTGGATTCTACCCAGATCGTCCGCAAGGCCGAAAAGCTGCACACCACCAGCGCCACCTGCAGCGCGGCACTGGGCCGTCTGCTCACCGGCGCAGCCCTGATGGGCTCCATGCTCAAGGACGACCGCGATAAAATCACCCTGCGTGTGTCCGGCGGCGGCCCCGCCGGCGTGGTCATTGCCTGCACCGACGGTACCGGCAACGTGAAAGGCTGCATCGATAACCCGCTGGTGGAGCTGCCTGCAAAGCCGAACGGCCATCTGGATGTGGGCGGCGCTGTGGGCAAAGACGGTGTGCTCACCGTCATCCGGGACAACAGCCTGCAAAAGGAGCCTACCGTGGGTCAGGTGCCGCTGGTCTCCGGCGAGATCGCCGAGGATCTGACCGCTTACTACGCCTACAGCGAGCAGGTGCCCACCGTCATGGCACTGGGCGTGCTGGTGGACAAGGACCTGTCCATCCTGTGCGCAGGCGGCTTTATGGTGCAGCTGCTGCCCGGTGCCACTGATGCAGAGATCGATCAGCTGGAAAAAAATATTGCAGCCATGCCTTCCGTCACCACCATGCTGCACGAGGGCAAGACCCCCGAGGATATGATGCAGCTGGCGCTGGCGGGTTTTGAACCCAACGTGCTGGACGAGCGCGACGTGCACTACCAGTGCGACTGCAGTGCGGAACGCACGAAGGAAATGCTGTTCAGCCTTGGCCGCAAGGAGCTGGTGAAAATGCGTGACGAGGACCCGAACTGTGAAGTGGTATGCCACTTCTGTCACAGCAAGTACCAGTACGACCTGAACGACCTGCTCGCGGAGTATGACGCGCAGGCGGCGGAAAACAAATAAGACGCAAAATGCAAAAGGGCTTTTCCGGAAATGGGAAGGCCCTTTTTGCATCTCACCCGCAGATATCCGCAACGATCGTATACGTCACGGTGTAATTCAGCTTGCCGTCGTTCACAGTGCAGTCCTCTTTGCGGGCAATGCGCTCCGCATCCGGCCATGCGGCGTACAAAGCCTGCAGGCTCTGCAGCCGGGCCAGTGCCGCCGCCTGCGCCTCGGTGCGGCAGAGCGTTTCCGGCTGCTGCCCGTACCGGCAGGTCTCCCGGATGGAGCAGGGGAGCGCAAGGCCCAGCAAAGGCAGCTCCGGCTGGTAATGCCGGGCGGTGAGAACGGCGTTTTCCGGCGCAGACGCGGCAGGCAGGGCAAATGCCTGCCCGAACACCAAAAGCTCTATGCTGCGGGTACAGCCTCCGGTGTACTGAAAGACATTCTCTTCCAGCGGTACGGTGCGGGTGTCGTTCCATTCAAACTGCGCAAGCACCGTCCCGGCGGCGGGGGCAAAGATCAGCGTACCGTCGCGCTCACTGCGCGCCGTGCCAATGAGGCCCTGTCCGGCTTCCACCTGCTGCCCGGGCACCACCAGCATGGTGCCGCTGACAAGGTTCGTGCGTACCACGGTGCCGCTGCATCGGGCCCGGATGCCGTGCAGCGTTCCGGCGGCAATGTCGGGCTTGGGCTTTGCGGCGGCGGCTTCCACTTCCAGCCGTCCTTTGGCAAAATTCAGGCTGGCCCATGAGAACTCACCGCTGTGCAGCAGGGCGTATTCCCCGGCGGCGAGCTTTGCTTCGGTCACGGCAGAGCCGGGCTGCAGGCTCACCTCTCGCAGGATGGCAGACGCCCGCGCAGCCTGTCCGGCGGTGAGAGTGGAGACGTCAGCAAACCAGACGAACTGCTGCGTCCAGAGCAAAAGAGGCAGGAACACCGCCAGCCCGGTCCAGAGCCCGGCCCGGCGCAGCAACGGGCGCACCCGGAAGTACAGCCCCTGCTTTTTGCGCACCCGCAGCCGTACCCGGTATCTGCGGGCCAGAGCAGCAAGGCGCGGATACTGCCGGGCGGCACAGTGGCCGCAGAAGCCCCCGGGCAGAGCCGTCACGCCGTAGAGATGCAGCCCGGCCCGGGCGGCAGCGGTGAGCAGGGCCTCGGTGCTGCCGCTGCGTGCAGTGAACTCCACTGCGGCCCAAAGCCTTACCGGTTCCATGGGGGCACCTCCTATTCATCTGCGAAGTCCGTCCGCAGAAAGCGGCCCCGCAGGGTCAGGCGGGTGGCGGTGAGGGTGATGATCTTCAGCTCGTCGCCGTGAACGGTGAAACGGCCATGGGGCATCTGCAGGCAAAGGCAGTCCGGGCTGTAGGTCAGGATGCACCGGAAATGCTCGATCTCCATCTGTCCGCCGCTCAAGTAGACGGCGGGTGTGCGGTAAAACCCCTTGGGCGGCTGGCGAAACAGTGCTGCAAGCCAGCGGTGCGGCGGCTGCGTTTTGTGCTTGGCCCACATGCCACTCCCTCCCATCCCGCAGTTCTGCCCGCGGCGCGCTGCTACATATATATGGATGCGGAGGGCTTGCTTATGAATCGAACCCACAAATTCCGGCAGGGAATGCTGCTGGCGCTGGCAATGTTCACGGCAGTTTTGGTGTTTGCAGCACCGCAGCGCTGCGCGGATGCCCTGCACGCAGGCCTTGTGCTCTGCGGCGGGCCGCTGCTGGTATCGCTGTTTCCGTTCCTCATCGTTTCGGCACTGCTCATGGGCTGCGGGGCCGGGCCGCTGCTGGGCTTTGCGTTCCAGCCGGCAGCCCGGGTCATTGGGGTGCGGGCAAAGGCCGCAGGCAGTGTGCTGCTCATAGGTTTTCTGGGCGGGTTTGCACCGGCAGCGGCCGCAGCGGCACAGGCGGTACGCACCGGTCAGCTGACGCCCAGGCAGGCGTCGGCGCTGCTGCCCGCCTGTGTGTGCAGCGGGCCATCCTTTGTCATCCTCACGGTAGGGGAGCAGATGCTGGGCAGTCGGGCGCTAGGGGTACGGTTGTTTGCGGCCCAGCTGCTGGCAGGGTATCTTACGGCTGCGGTGCTCTGTCGGATGCGGGGCGGTGCCGGGCAGTGCCTGCCCGCAAAGGCAGAGGAGATCCCGCCGCCCACTCTGGATGCCGTGGTGGCGCAGGCAGCGGTCACGTACCTGAAACTGTGCGGTTTTGTGCTGTATTTCCGGCTGCTGGCGGCGGGAGCGGAGACTTTGCTGCCAAAACCGTGGTCGGTGCTGCCAGCGATGCTGTTGGAGGTTTGCTCCGGCTGCGACTGCGCGTCCCGCACCGGACTGTGGGCCAGCACCCTTTGCTGTGCAGCCCTCAGCGTGCAGGGAGCCTCGGTGCTTTTGCAGGTGCGCACCATCTGCCCGCCGGAGGTGTCACTGGGACCATTGCTGGCCGCGCGGGTGCTGCATCTGCCCCTGTCACTGGCACTGTTCTGGCTGGTGATGCCGGGGACAGAGCAGGCTGTGCAGGCGTTCAGCACCCTGTCCGGGCGGGTGGTGATCATGCACCGCGTGCCGCTGGACTGCGCGCTGCTGGCCTTTGCTGTGTGCTGCATTGCTGTGGCAGAGCTGCAGAAGAGGTGCAGCGGACAGTGCGGGGCGCTCCATGACCAACACAAAAAGACCGCTGCACGTTGATGTTCCGTGCAGCGGTCTTTCGCTTGCGGTCAGGCTGTTTGGGTCACTGGATGCCGGTTACGGGATAGTCCTGATCCTCAACGGCCTTTTTCAGCACGTCATCGGAGACATCGGCGTTCAGGGTGACGATGGCAGTGCCGGTCTCGTGGCTCACCACAGCCTCGGTCACTTCGGGCAGGGCTTCCAGCGCCTTCTTTACGCGGGCCTCGCAGTGGCCGCACATCATGCCTTCAACCTTCAGGGTCTTTTTCATAGCAGTATCCTCCTTGATGGAACTCTCTTTATTCTCATCCACTGCGGGCTGCGTGAGGGCAGCAGGCAGGGAAGCGGCGTTTTTGGGTGCACGGTCGTGCTTGGTGCTGTGCACATCGAACAGATTCAGACGCAGGGCATTGCCCACCACGCAGAAGCTGGAAAGGCTCATGGCGGCGGCACCGAACATCGGGTTCAGGGTCAGGCCGAAGGGGATGAACACACCGGCCGCCAGCGGGATGCCGATGATGTTGTAGATGAAGGCCCAGAACAGATTTTCGTGGATGTTGCGCAGGGCAGCGCGGCTCAGGCGGATGGCAGCAGGCACGTCCGAAAGACGGGAGTTCATCAGCACCACGTCTGCCGCGTCAATGGCAACATCGGTGCCTGCGCCGATGGCAATGCCGGTGTCGGCACGGGTCAGAGCCGGGGCGTCGTTGATGCCATCGCCCACCATCGTCACCTTGCCGTAGGCCTGCAGCTGGCGGATGACCGCTTCCTTGCCGTCAGGCAGCACGCCTGCAATGACCTCGTCCACACCTGCCTGCCTGCCAATGGCGTCGGCAGTGCGCTGGTTGTCGCCGGTGAGCATCACCACGCGGATGCCCATGGCCTGCAGCTCCCGGATGGCACGGGGACTGTCCTCCTTGAGGGTGTCGGCCACTGTAATGATGCCCAGCAGACGGCCCGCCCCGCCGAAGAACAGGGGAGTCTTGCCCTGTGCAGAGAGGGCTGCGGCCTTCTCCTGCAGCTGTGCGGGCACGGTGACTTTGGTACCAATAAAGGACGCGCTTCCGCCAAAGATCTCCACGCCGTCCAGCTTTGCAGCCAGACCGTTGCCCGGCAGTGCAGTAAAGTCGGATACCTCGGGGGCGGCGAGCTTCTGCTCGTCGGTGCAGGCCAGCACAGCCTTGGCCAGCGGATGCTCGCTCTTGCGTTCCAGTGCGGCGGCAAGGGTGAGCAGCTCGGTCTCGGAAACGCCACCGGCGGGCAGAATGTCGGTGACTTTGGGTTCGCCGCTGGTGATGGTGCCGGTTTTGTCCAGAGCCACGATCTGGGTGCGGCCTGCAGCTTCCAGCGAAGCGGCGGTCTTGAACAGGATACCATTTTTGGCACCCAGCCCGTTGCCTACCATGATGGCAACGGGCGTAGCCAGACCCAGCGCACAGGGACAGCTGATGACCAGCACGGAAATGCCGCGGGCCAGTGCATAGCCCAGCTCACGGCCCAGCAGCAGCCACACGATGGTGGTGACCACAGCAATGGAAATGACCGCAGGCACGAAGAAACCGGACACGGTGTCGGCGATCTTTGCAATGGGGGCCTTGGTGGCAGCGGCATCGCTGACCATCTTGATGATCTGGGATAAGGTGGTGTCCTCGCCCACACGGGTGGCCTGACACCGGAGGAAGCCGGACTGGTTGGTGGTGGCGGCGCTTACCTTATCGCCCTCGGCCTTGTCCACGGGGATGCTCTCGCCGGTCAGGGCGCTCTCATTCACGGCGCTGCTGCCTTCCAGCACGATGCCGTCCACGGGCACATTCTCGCCCGGGCGCACCACAAAGATGTCTCCCTTCTGTACCTGTTCGATGGGCACGGTCACTTCGGTACCGTCCCGCAGCAGGTTGGCGGTCTTGGGGGCCAGCTTCATCAGGCTCTTGAGGGCATCGGTGGTCTTGCCCTTGGAACGGGCTTCCAGCATTTTGCCCACCGTGATGAGGGTCAGGATCATGGCAGCCGACTCGAAGTAGAACTCCATCATATAGTGCATGACCAGCTCATTGTTGCCGTCCACCTGAGCGCGGGTCATGGCGAACAGGGCATAGGTGCTCCACACGAAGCTTGCCATGGAGCCCATGGCCACCAGCGTATCCATGTTGGGAGCGCCGTGGAGTAGCCCTTTGAAGCCGCTGATGAAGAATTTCTGGTTGATGACCATTACGATGCCTGCCAGCAGGAGCTGCACAAGGCCCATGGCAATGTGGTTGCCATCAAACCAGTGGGGCAGGGGCCAACCCCACATCATGTGCCCCATGGAAAAGTACATCAGCACCAGCAGAAAGCCCAGTGATGCAATCAGGCGGCGCTTGAGCTTGGGGGTCTCGTGGTCGGTCAGGGCGTCAAGGTCGGCACTGGTGCCGGGCGCAGCCGAAGCCGTCCCCGCCTTTTTGGGGCTGGCACCGTAGCCCGCATCCTGCACGGCCCGGATGATAGCGGCGTCGGATGCTGTGCCTTCCACACCCATGGAGTTGGTCAGCAGGCTCACCGAGCAGCTGGTAACGCCGGGCACCTTCTTCACGGCCTTTTCCACCCGGGCAGAGCAGGCCGCGCAGCTCATGCCGGTAACATTGAATTGTTCCATAAAATCTCACTCCTGCGTTCAGTATGCTTGTAAAAGGAGCTTTTTATTTCATGAGCTTGGGCAGAAGTTTTATCAGTTCGTCCAGCTTTTCCTCGCTGCCCGCGCGCAGGTCGTCCGCGACGCAGGTGGAGATGTGCTGTGCCAGCAGCTCTTTGGAAAAGCTGTTCAGCGCGGAGTTTGCCGCTGCCACCTGCACAAGGATGTCCACACAGTAGACGTCTTTTTCCAGCATTCCGCGGATGCCGCGTACCTGACCCTCGATACGGCTGAGCCGGTTCAGCAGGGCCCTGTGCTCCTCAGGGGTGCGGTCTTTGTGGCGGCAGCAGGCTGCAGCTTCTGTGTCGGCTGCAGCGGGACAGCAGCTTTCGGCAGCTGCCTCGGGGGCTGTTTGGGCGGGCGTGCCGCAACAGCAGCAGGGCTTTTTTTCGTTATCCATAAAAATCTCCTTTACCCTAATGGGGTATATAACTTACAATGTGAGTATAGCACGGCATATCCGATAAATCAAGTAGGGATTTGAAATTTTCACAAATAGGGTGGCAGGGTATACAGCAAAACAAAAAAGAACCCTCTCAGTCTTGCTGATGTTGCGCAGCAATGACTGAGAGGGTTAAAATGCTATTTTACTGTTCCAGAATCCGCGGCACGAACAGGCCCAGCATCTTGCCCCACCAGTACCACTCGTGGGAGACATCACCGCCCCACAGTTCCAGATGTGCAGGCAGGCCTTCTGCCTGCAGCAGGTCGGCCAGCGCCTGCGTGTCGGCTTTGGCATCGTCCTCGTAGGCACCCTGACCGGCACAGAGCATCAGGCTGTTTTCTTCGGCCTTTGCCAGAGTCAGCTTGTTGGCAATGCCCTTTTCGCCCAGATACAGCAGGGGAGAGGAGCGCAGTACCAGATCGTCCTTCTCGCTGCCCCAGAAGCGGGCCAGATCATAGATGCCGGAAAGGCCAATGGCCCCCGCAAACTGCTGCGGGCGGCGCAGGCGGCAGTTCACTGCGTGCACAGCGCCCAGATCAATGCCCACACACCACAGCCGGGTGCCCTTTGCGGCACCGTTCAGGGCCAGCACACGGGGAGCCAGCTCAGCGGTAAGGTAGACGAAATACTTTTCTTCCATCTCGGCCCGGCGGCGCACCGGAGCATCGCCGTTCAGCACGGCCTCACCATCGATGCTGTCAGCGCAGAACAGCTGCACCTTGCCTTCGTTCAGCAGCTGGGCGATGGCATCGGGCATGCCGTTGTTCTCCCAATCGTAAAAGCGGCCGCCGCGGGCGGGCAGAGCCAGCACCGGAACACCGGCACTGCCATACACCTTGAACTCCATTTCGCGGTTCAGCACACTGCTCCACTCTTTGTAATAGGTACCCTGGATCATAAATCAAGCACTCCTTGTTTCTATATTCACCAGTCCGGGCACAGTCGCTGCGCACCGGCACTGATCGTTAGCGATCAAAAGAAAGCTTTCTGGTAAAATCACACAAACTGGTTGCGCTGGGCGTCGTACTCGTAGCCCACAGCTTTGAGCTTTGCGCACAGATCTGCCTTGTCGGCATCCAGATCTTCGCACAGGGCATCGAGATTTTTGTAAAAATCCCGCAGCTTCAGGTTCACCACGCTCAGCAGCATGATGGGGTCATTGGGCAGAGCCATTTGTTTTGCCTCCTTACAGCAACAAAAAAAGCCGGCCACTCGACAAAGTGACCGGCCACATACACCAAATTAGACAGCGCGGGTAACTTTGCCAGCGCGCAGGCAACGGGAGCATGCGTAGACGTACTTGGGAGAACCCTCAACGACCGCCTTGACACGACGGACATTCGGCTTCCAGGTACGGTTGGAACGACGATGAGAGTGAGAAACCTTGATACCAAAGGTAACACCCTTGCCGCAGCATTCACATTTAGCCATGGTACTTGCACCTCCTGCAGTGAAGTAAGGAATCAAAATAATCAGCTTGACTATTGTAACAGATTGACCTGCAAAATGCAAGCCTTTTTTCAAAAAATATCCGTGTTTTTTGCCGGGGACTTGTGTGCAGGGCAAAAAGATAGTATTATATATGGTATAATGAAAAAAGGCAGGAATATCGAATGACCTCTCAGGGCATCTATTATCTCATCCGCGCACTGGTGGCACTGGTGGCCATCCCCTTCCACGAAGCGGGCCATGCGCTGGCCGCGTGGCTGCTGGGTGACGACACCGCAAAGCGGCAGGGTCGTCTTTCGCTGAACCCTTTTGTACACTTTGACCTGCTGGGTACGCTGTGCATGGTGTTTGCGGGCGTGGGCTGGGCAAAGCCGGTCTCTACCGATCCCCGCAACTTCAAAAACCCGAAGTGGGGCATGGCCCTTACCGCGCTGGCAGGCCCTGCGGCAAACGTTATCCTTGCCTATGTGGGCATGGTGGCGTGGAAGCTCATGTACTACTGGGCCCCGGTGAACGATGCCACCCTGTATGTGGCCATGTTCCTGCAGTACCTTGTGCTGATGAATGTGAGCCTTGCGGTGTTCAACTTCATCCCGGTGCCGCCGCTGGACGGCAGCCGCATCCTGCTGGTGGTGCTGCCCCGGCAGATGTACTTTGGCCTGATGCGGTACGAGCGCTACATCATGATCGCCCTGCTGGCCGCCGTGTGGTTTGGCGCGCTGGATACGCCACTGTACTATCTGAACAACATTGTGTGGGATCTGCTGGGTAAGGGCACCGGATACATCGATAAGATCGCGTATTCCATCTACTACGCAGGCCTTGGGACGGTGGTGTGAGCGTGGCAGAGGAACTGACCTTCCATCTGGAAGATTTTGACGGCCCGCTGGAATTATTGCTGGCACTTGTGGCCAAACATAAGATGGATCTGCACAACATCCCCATTCTGGAGCTGATCGATCAGTACACCCGCACGGTGGAGCAGGCAGACCCCGACCCGGAAGCCGCCAGCGCTTTTATTGAAATGGCTGCGCGGCTTGTGGAGATGAAGAGCTACCTGCTTTTGCCCCGCAGCGAAGAGGGCGAGCGGCTCAAGCAGGAGTTTACCGGTCAGCTCATCGAGTACGACCAGTGCCGCCGTATGGCCGCGCTGCTGCGCGAAAAAGCGGAGGCCGCGCCGGTGTTTGTGCGCCCGCCTGCAGAAATGGAGTTCGATACCGCCTATGACCTGCACCATGCGCCGCAGGTGCTGGCAGACTACTGGGCTGCACTTTCGGGCCGCACCAAACTGCGCAGGGAGCCCACACAGCAGCAGTTTGAGCCGCTGGTAACGGCACCCATGGTGTCGGTGACGAGCCGGGTGGTGTACATTCTGCGGCACCTGATCAGCGGTACAGCGGCAAAAATGAGCCAGCTGTTCAGCCGCCAGCAGACCCGCAGCACCAACGTGGCCACCTTTCTGGCCCTTTTGGAGCTGGTGCGCGGCGGCCGCGTAAAGTTGGACGAACAGGGCCAGCTGACCATGCAGCGGGGCCGCATCCAACGTGACAAGGAGAAAGAATGAACCAGAAACAGATCCGTGCAGCCGTGGAGGCTATGCTGTTTGCCTGTGGGGACCCCATTGGCGCAGACAAGCTGGCTCAGGCGGTACAGCTGCCGCAGGTCAGCGTGGAAGCCGCGCTGGAAGCCTTGCGGGAGCATTATACCAGAGAGGACAGCGGCCTGTGTCTGCTGCATCTGAACACCCGCTGGCAGCTTGCCACGAAAACGGAGTGGGCCGACTGCATCCGCCGCCTGCTGGACAGCCGCCGCTCGGTGCCGCTGGGGCCTGCCGCCATGGAGACCCTGACCGTCATTGCCTATAACCAGCCGGTGTCCCGTGCCTTTATTGAGCAGGTGCGCGGCGTGGACTCTTCGTCCAGTGTGTCCGGTCTGCTGGAAAAGGGCCTCATTGAGGAAGCCGGACGTCTTGACCTGCCGGGCAGGCCGGTGAGCTTCCGCACCACGGATACCTTTTTGCGGGTGTTCGGCCTTTCCAGTCTGGCGGATCTGCCGCCGGTGCACGGCGCGGAAGCAAAGAATGACACGGCATCGAAGGAAAGTGAGGGGTAACGCATGGGAGCATTCCTCGCCGCGCTGGGCGCGGTGCTGTTGTTTGTGCTGAAAGCCGTCGGCATCCTGCTTTTGGTGGTGCTGGTGCTTGTGGTGCTGCTGCTTTTGTGCCCCTTCTGTGCGGATCTGTGCTGGGAGCACGGTGTGCTCACCGTAAGAGCCGGTGCACTGGGGATCACCTTCCCGGTGTTCCAGTACCCGAAGCCGGAGCCGCCGCCCGCGCCGGAAAACCCGGAGCCGCCCAAAGGCTTTGGCAAAGTGAAGGCAAAATTTGCTGCATGGCGCGCTGAGCGCAAGCGGAAAAAAGCCGAAGAAAAAGCCCGAAAAAAAGCCGCCGCCGACAAGCCTGCCTGGCCCCGCAAAAAGGCCAAGATCACGCTGGAGATCATCTGCACCATGCTCAGGGGTGCGGGCACTCTGATGAAGGCCGTGTTTGGGGCCCTGCGCATCACAAAAATACAGGTGCGCCTTGGCGTGCGCGGGGAGGACCCTGCTGCAGCGGCCCGCGATTACGGCAAGCTGCAGGCGTGGCTGTATCCGGTGCTGGGCGTCCTGGATCGGTTCCTCTGGCTGCAATTTGACGAGCTGCGCATCCTGCCGGACTTTGGCAGCAGTCAGCCCACGGTAGAAGACCGGGTGTCCTGCCGGGTGAGCGCGCAGGCATTGTTCATTGTGATCGCGGCTCTGCGCGTTTTGTACGAATTCTGGCGCAAAAAAGTGTTGGACATCTTCCTGTAAAATGTGGTACACTATATAAAAATATCAATGCAAGTTTTCCGCTCTGTCTGCCGTAAGGCAGAGAAGCGTGCTGACACGGGCACACTGCCCGAATTGAATGAAAAAGGAGCACTGTTTTATGGCTGAACATCCCATTCAGGGCCTGATGAACGTTACCATGGAGAAGATCCACCAGATGGTGGACTCCAACACCATCATCGGCAAGCCCATTACCACCGAGGACGGCATCACCATCCTGCCGGTGTCCAAGGTTTCCTTTGGCTTTGCCTCCGGCGGCACCGACTTTGACGGCAAAAATGCTGCCAACAAGGATCTGTTCGGCGGCGGTTCCGGCGCGGGCGTGAACATCCAGCCCGTGGCATTTCTGGTCATCAAGGATGGCTGCGTGCGCACCATCCAGCTGTCCGATACCTCCAACACCATCGACCGTGCGCTGACCATGCTGCCTGAGCTGGTGGACAAGCTTGCCGCCATGGTGAAGAAGGACGATAAGACCCCGGAAGCCGCACCTGCGGAGAAGTAAAATATACCAGCAGGACGGCAGGGAGTTTCTCCAGCGAATGTCCTGGGGGTGGGGCCCCGGCGCGCAAGCGTTGGGGCGGGACTGGAGTCCCGGGCTGTTCGCGGAGAAAGCTCCCTGCTGGCCTGCCGATCACCATCGCCGTAACTGTGAGCTTCCAACTCACCGTTTTGATACAGGCGCACCCGCACCCCAAAGCAGGGGAGAGGTGCGCGTTTTGAGCGCCGGGAGGCGCACAAGGAGTTTGAATTATGGCAGAAGAACGTATTCAGAAGATCATGGCCGAGCAGGGGCTTTGCTCCCGCCGTGCCGCCGAACAGATCATCGCCGAGGGCCGCGTCAAGGTCAACGGCCATCCCGTCAAGGTGGGCGACAAGATGGACCCCAACCGCGACGTGCTGCATGTGGACGATGAGCGCATCTATATCCGCAAGGATCAGCAGATGTACTATCTGGCACTGTATAAGCCCCGCGGCTATGTGACCACCGCCAGCGATGAGCTGGGCCGCAAGACCGTCATGGAGCTGGTGAGCGATATCCCTGCCCGCCTGTACCCGGTGGGCCGTCTGGATAAGGACAGCGAAGGCCTGCTGCTCATGACCAACGACGGTGCTTTTGCACAGGCCGTCACTCATCCGTCGGGCGGTATCTCCAAGCTGTACCGCGTCACCGTGCAGCCCCGCGCCGATGAAAGCCAGATCCTGAAGCTGAGCAGCGGCGTCGTGCTGGATGATGGGACCAAGACCATGCCCTGCGCCATCAACGTTGTTACGGATGAGCCGGGCCGCACCGTGATGGAAATGACCCTGAAAGAGGGCAAGAACCGCGAGATCCGCCGTATGTGCGAGACCGTAGGTCTGGAAGTGGTGCGTCTGAAGCGCAACGCCGAGGGTGTCGTGAAGCTGGGAATGCTCAAGCCCGGCACCTATCGCGAGCTGACCAAGGCGGAGATCAACGGTCTGCGTGCCGCTGCCGCCAAGGGCCGCGCCCAGACCCGCAGCGCCGCAGTGCAGTCCAAGGCTGCCGAGCGCCGCCCCCGCGGCCCGGTGGGCAAGGGTAATGCCCCTAAAAAGCGGAAGTAAGCATCTGCTCTTGACAAACCAGAAAAAAACAACTATACTACAAACAGAAAAGGCGCTGTCCGCAATGGTCAGCTTCCCTTCGGCTAAGGAGTCAATAAGAATGACCGCTCAGGTTTGGGAGTCTGGGGCGGTCATTTCTTATTGTTATGGATCTCTTTGAAGATTGCCCATGCGATCTGAAATGTAATTCCAACTGTGCCGCCAATAATGACGAACAGTTGCAGAACATCGCTCAACACCATGATGCATCCCCCCTTCCGCGTTTGCGAACGGGGGAACAAACAATAAGCTTTTACGTCCCCCGGACGCTTGCCGGAGGGAAGCATGACCACCTGCACTT
>OHIN01001136.1_pt1 | contig 14687 bp, 10 predicted proteins | sample 1568261 | NCBI WGS metagenome assembly OHIN01 (sample SAMEA3879578, study PRJEB24766) | human gut metagenome | biome: human-associated habitat; feature: feces | place: USA | collected 1985/1987
AAGGTACAGAAGATGTTGGCTTTGGCAGCCTATCGTTCTTCTGTGGAAATGGCCAAAGAACGTGGTGCATTCGATATCTATGATGCAAAGCGCGAAGAAAAGAATCCGTTTATCAACCGTCTGCGTGAAGCCGATCCGGAGCTGTATGACGACATGGTGAAATACGGTCGCCGTAATATCGCCTGTCTGACGATAGCACCGACGGGAACGACCAGCTTGATGACGCAGACTACTTCGGGTATCGAACCGGTGTTCCTGCCCGTTTATCGCCGTCGCCGCAAGGTGAACCCGAACGATGCGGAAGCTCGTGTTGACTTTGTCGACGAAACAGGTGACGCATTCGAAGAATATATCGTATTCCATCATAAATTTGTAACTTGGATGTTGGCCAACGGCTTCTCTGCTTCCAAAAAATATACACAAGAAGAAGTAGAAGAACTGGTTGCCAAGTCTCCTTACTATAAAGCGACGTCAAACGATGTCGACTGGTTGCAGAAAGTCCGTATGCAGGGACGTATTCAGAAATGGGTGGACCACTCCATCAGCGTAACAATCAACCTGCCGGCCGATGTGACGGAAGACCTTGTGAACTCCCTGTATGTGGAAGCCTGGAAGTGCGGTTGTAAGGGCTGTACGGTTTACCGTGACGGTTCCCGCTCAGGTGTATTGTTGTCTACGGATAACAAGAAGAAGAAAAAAGAAGATTGCAACTGTATGGAGCCGCCGGTTATCGTGGCTACCCGTCCGCGCGAACTGGAAGCCGACGTGGTGAAATTCCAGAACAACCGTGAGAAGTGGATTGCATTTGTCGGTCTGCTGAATGGTCGCCCGTACGAAATCTTTACCGGTCTTGCCGATGACGATGAAGGTATCATGTTGCCGAAGAACGTTTCGAAGGGTAGCATTATCAAGAGCTATGACGAGGACGGCCAGAAGCATTACGACTTCCAGTTCAAGAATAAGCGTGGTTACAAGATGACGATCGAAGGTCTGGACGGCAAGTTCAATCCGGAATTCTGGAACTATGCCAAGCTGATCTCCGGTGTCTTGCGCTACGGTATGCCGATCGACCAGGTGATCAAGCTGGTTCAAGGTATGGAACTGAATAACGAATCTATCAACACTTGGAAGAACGGTGTGGAACGCGCTTTGAAGAAATACCTGCCGAACGGTACGGAGGCAAAAGGCCAGAAATGCCCGAATTGCGGACATGAGACACTTGTCTACCAGGAAGGTTGTCTGATCTGTACCAATTGCGGTGCTTCGAGATGCGGATGAAAAGATTTATGGTTTATGATTTATGATTTATCATTGACGCTAAATGATAAATCATAAATCGTGAATAATATCCCATGAATCATAAATCATAAATATAAAAATACCATGAAAGTCACCTTTAATATCAACTTCCATACCGTTTGGGGGCAGAAGTTATGTGTTGTAGGGTCGATTCCTGAGCTGGGTTCCTGGGAACCTGCTTTGGCAAAAGAAATGAGTTATAAGGGAGATGGAAACTGGCAGCTTGAACTGGAAGTGACCTCTCCTGTCAAGGATATAGAATACAGATATTTCCTGAGTGTAAACGACAAGCAGATATTCGAGGAATGGGAAAAGAACCATCAGGTATTCTTTATCGGCCAGGCAGACCAATATACACTATATGATTATTGGCAGGTTCGTCCTGCTAATCTGGCCTTTTATTCCTCAGCATTTACTAAAAGTTTGTTTGCACATCCTTGTAATACGCATGAGCGGGTGGTGAAGAGCGGTAAGAGACTTACGATCAAGATCTCTGTCCCGCGTGTCGAAAAGAACCAGCGCGTGGCTATCACCGGAAATCAGGACTGTTTGGGCAATTGGCATCCTGATAAAGCGTTAATATTGAGTTGCGACACCTTTCCCGTCTGGCATATAGACTTGGATGCGGGAGAGATTTCCTATCCGTTGGAATATAAGTTTCTGATCTGCGATGATCAGCAGCAGCCTTTATATTGGGAAGAAGATGAGAACCGTGTCTTGAATCTGCCTTCGCAACAGGTGGGAGAGACGGTGATCGTTTCGGGCCTTTATTTTCGTGATAACCTGCCTTTATGGCGGTGTGCTGGTTCGGTGATCCCGGTCTTTTCCTTACGTTCGGAGAAGAGCTTCGGAGTCGGTGACCTAGGGGATTTGCGTATGTTGGTGGATTGGGCTAGGAAAACGTGTCAACGTATCATCCAGGTGCTTCCTATGAACGATACGACGACGACGCATACCCGTACCGATTCGTATCCTTATAGCGCCATTTCGATTTACGCCCTTCATCCGATGTACATCAGCCTGCCCGATCTGGGAGAGCTGGCAGATCCGGAAAAGGCGGCCTTTTTTGCCCGGAAACAGGCAGAGTTGAACGGACTGGATGCCGTCGATTACGAACAGACGGTTCGATATAAGCTGGAATATTGCCGGGAATACTTCAGGCAGGAGGGCGAGGCGATCTTGTCCACCTCTGAATATCGGGAGTTTTTCGCGCAAAACGAGTCCTGGCTGATGCCTTATGCCGCCTATTGCTACTTGCGTGACATGTACCGGACTTCCGACTTCACGCAATGGAAAGAGAACTCCGTATTCGATAAGAACACTATTCGTGAACTTTGTTCCGTGGGAGGCAAGGCATATCCGGAAATATCTTTCTTGTATTTCCTGCAATATGTCCTGCATACCCAGTTTAAGGGCGTTTCCGATTATGCCCGCAAGAACGGGATCGTGCTGAAAGGCGATTTGCCTATAGGAGTGAACCGTACGAGTGTCGAGGCATGGATGGAACCGAAATACTTTAATATGAACGGTCAGGCCGGTGCTCCGCCCGACGATTTCTCCGTAAATGGTCAGAACTGGGGGTTCCCGACCTATAATTGGGATATGATGGAGAAAGATAATTTCTCCTGGTGGAAGAAACGTTTCCGTAAATTGGAAGATTATTTCGATAGTTTCCGTATCGATCATATCTTAGGCTTTTTCCGTATCTGGGAAGTACCGTCGGAGTATGTTCAGGGACTTTGCGGGCATTTCAACCCTGCTTTGCCGCTTACCCCGAACGAAATCGAACAGTATGGCTTGGATTTCAATGAAGCGCGCCTGACTACCCCTCATATCAACCGCGAGTTCCTGCCCGAATTGTTTGGCGATCAGACGGAAGAAGTGATCGGTGCGTTCCTGGCCCAGTCATCATCGCGGCATTTCGTGTTGAAACCTTTCTGCGATACGCAACGCAAGGTGGAAGCTCTGTTTGCCGGAAAGACGGATGAGGCATCCCTTCGGATTAAGAAAGGACTGTTTGCCATAGCCAATGAAGTGCTGTTCCTGCGCGATCCGCGTGAGCCGGATAAATTCCACCCGCGCATTTCGGCTAGCCAGTCCTACTTGTATCGCGAGTTGAGCGCTTCTGACCAATATGCTTTTGACCAGTTATATTGGAACTTTTTCTATCACCGCCATAACGAGTTCTGGAAAGCGCAAGCCTTTAACCGCCTGACTCCGCTGGTAGGCAGTACGAACATGTTGGTTTGTGGCGAAGACTTAGGAATGATCCCGGAATCCGTCCCCGATGTGATGAACAAATTGCAGATATTCAGTCTGGAAATAGAACGTATGCCCAAGACTCCGCAACGTGAATTTTCGGACTTGTACAATCTGCCTTATCATTCGGTTTGTACGACATCCACCCACGATATGACACCGCTCCGTAGCTGGTGGAAAGAGGACCGTGCTAAAATACAGCGTTATTATAATAATGTTCTGGGATATGCCGGGGATGCGCCAGAGGAATGTACGGCGGATTTGGCGACGCAGATCGTTTCCAACCACCTGGCGACGGCTTCGATGCTGGCTATAATCCCTATACAAGACTGGTTTGCAATGGATGACTCCATCAAGCGGAAAGATTACGAAGCGGAACGCATCAACGTCCCGTCCGATTCAAACCATTATTGGCGATACAGGATGCACATCACGTTGGAGAAACTGATCGAGGCAGACTGCCTGAATAACAAGATTACGGAACTGATTAGGAATTCGGGGAGAAAATAAACAGCCAGTCGGTTCTACAGTCGCGGAGGAGCACGCTATTTTTTCAGAAAATAAGTAAATAGAGTGTTCCTCCGTTATTTTTTTATATATTTGCCTTATTGTAAGTTATAACAGTAGGTTTAAACGAAAAAGTGTCCGTGGCTCCCTTCATATGAAGGGGATAGCCGGCTTTTTTGTGGCGCCGGCTATCCATTCCTTATTATAAAATATACAATGGGTACGAACTGAAGATTACTAATTTAAACTTTATAATATATGATGAACAAACTTTACTTTTATTGTCTTGCCCTATTTGTGGCACCGACTTTTTCAGCCTTCGGGCAAACTCAACCCTCGCAGGACGAGAATGGGTATTATTTAATAGAGAGTGCGGAACATCTGAAATGGTTCCGGGATCAGGTGAATGCTTCCGAGCACGAACAAGTGGACACCAACGGTGACGGTCAAATCAACATGGACGACGATACGGTTGTCCGGCTTAATGCCAAACTGACGGCCGACATCGATCTCGGTGGCGAATCTTGGACGCCGATCGGTGAGTATAACAACGGCGAGGAGCCTGATGAAGTCCGTTTCGGAGGCTACTTCGACGGGCAGGGACATGTCATCAAGGGACTGAACGTCCAGCCGATCGACGGGCGGCAGTCGTACGGGCTGTTCGGCTATGTCGCTTGGGGTGTGGTGAAGAACCTCGGCATAGTCGGCGGTACGGTCACTTCCAAAGCCGATGATGGGCAGGAATACACCGGTGCCATCAGCGGGATGCTCAGCTACGGACGTATTGAGAACTGCTTCAGCACTGCCACTGTCAGCGGGACGGCAGAGGGAAGCATCGGCGGATTGACCGGCGGTATGCGCAAGATCAGCAGCGTTTCGAACAGCTACAATGCCGGGACGGTCATCAATCCGGCAGGTATGGCAGGTGGCATTACCGGATACATAGGCAGCGATGCGAGCGTCTATAACTGTTACAATATGGGCAAGGTGACCGGTGGCGCGATTTCGGGTGATGACTACAGCGAAAGCACCCTCCGCTCAGGTGAGGAAGAACTGCCCTCCATCATTGACTGCTATTATCTGGAAGGTGCTGGCTCCGGCACGCTTGCCAAGGCACTTTCGGCTTCCGATTTCGTGACCACCATCAATGAAAAGCTCTTCACCGATCCGAATAACGGTGAGGATTTCCCCTGGGACGGCAAGGCGAACCTTACAGGCGATAGGTTGTCTGTTCCGACATTCGACAGCAGTTCTGTCGTGGAAGTTCCTCTCGATGATGATCCGACGGCTACGGAAACCATCGCGAAGGGAGAAAGCCACATACAGGCGATCGATGGACGTATCTGTATCACGACATCCGAACCGATGAAAGTGCGAGTAGTCAATATTGCCGGGCAGACGGTTCGTACCGTTTCTCTATCGGATGGCTATAGCGAAATGACCGGTTTGGCTGAAGGCGTCTATATTGTCGTCTTGGAAGACGGGACATGCGTGAAAGTCTTGTTACGGTAAGGACGACTGTCAGATATAAAACAAGAAGTCACAGAATTGAAGGAGAAAACGCTCCTCCGGTTCTGTGACTTTATTATGAAAAAGGATTTTGTCGTTATTTTTCCCCTGACATCTTGCAAACCCCGTTGAAGCGGGCGTTCGGTTCGATCTCCAGCGTTTGGGCGAATATATCGCCTTTGATGACGGCGGTCGCTTTCAGGACAAGTTTGGCACTGACGTGTATGGAACCTTCCACTTCCCCTAATATTTCGGCATTTGTGGAAACGATGTTTCCCGTGACGTTCCCTTTCGGGCCGATCACGATCTTGCCGCTACAACTTGCATCTCCTTCGATTTTTCCATCCAGGCGGAAGTCTGTTTCCGTCACGATGTCGCCTTTAACGGTCGTACCGGCGGCAAGGGTATTATGCAGGCCGCCATTCGTGTTTTCTTCTTTTTGCTTTATTCCCATCATATATGTAGTTAGTTGCTTATCGCAAATATAAGACTATTTTTTGGCAGAAAGGTTTACTTTATTTACATTTACAGATAAAATAACGAATTATGACAACAAAGATAGAACTGGAGAAAATGAGATTCTATGCCTACCACGGCGTAATGCCGCAGGAGACGAAGGTGGGGAACGATTTCGTTGTGGATCTGATTCTTACGGCTCCATTGGAGCAGGCTGTGAAGAGTGACGAATTGGACGATACGATCAACTATGCGGCCGTCTATGCGGTTGTAAAAGAGCAGATGGATATCCCTTCCAAGCTGATAGAACATGTGGCAGGACGGATTTTGTATGCTCTGAAGGAGCGTTTCCCCCAGCTGGCAGCAGTCGAGTTGAAACTCTCTAAGCTGAATCCGCCCTTCGGAGGTGATGTCCATAGCGCATCGATCATCCTTGGTGAAACTTTCTCCTGAAATCAATCTTTTGCCGGGCTTAGTCCTTCGGCAAAAGATTTTTATAATTTAGCTGGTCCGTTATTTGGCGGGAGGGGCGTATGCTCCGTATCTTTGTAGCCTAAAGCACAAATAATATATTCACCATGGCATTTACCAACAACGTAATGATTGTCCGCCACGGATTGCTGGCGAAGTTAGTGAAACTTTGGAAGGAAAACCGTCTGCTCGAAGAGATAGACCGTCTGCCTATCGAGTTGAGTCCCCGTAAGTCGAAAGTCATCGGCCGTTGCTGTGTGCACAAGGAACGGGCTGTGTGGAAGTACAAGACATTGCCGCTGCTCGGATTCGATATGCAGGATGAGGTCGACGAGCTGACCCCTTTGTCTGAATACGCCAAACAAGCGTTGCTGCGTTCGGAAAACAAGAAAGAGAACCTGATGTGCGTGGTGGATGAAGCCTGTTCGTCCTGCGTACAGGTGAACTATGAGATTACGAACCTTTGCCGTGGCTGCGTGGCGCGCAGCTGTTATATGAACTGTCCGAAAGACGCGATCCGCTTCAAGAAGAACGGGCAGGCGGAGATCGACCATGATACCTGTATCAGTTGCGGCAAATGCCACCAGAACTGCCCCTATCATGCTATCGTGTATATCCCGATCCCTTGCGAGGAAGTTTGCCCGGTGAAGGCGATCAGCAAGGACGAGTACGGGGTGGAACATATCGACGAATCCAAATGTATCTATTGCGGCAAATGCGTGAACGCCTGTCCTTTTGGGGCGATATTCGAGATATCCCAGGTGTTTGACATCCTGCAACGCCTGCGCAACAAGGAACCGATGGTAGCCATTGTCGCCCCGTCCATCCTGGCCCAGTTTGCGGCTCCGGTGGAGAAGGTCTACGGTGCCATCAAGTCACTGGGCTTCCTTGAAGTTGTGGAAGTGGCGCAGGGAGCGATGGAGACGACCCGCCACGAAGCCGAAGAACTGAAAGAAAAGTTGGCGGAAGGCCAACCGTTTATGACGACCAGTTGTTGTCCGTCTTATATTCAGCTTGCCGAGAAACATATCCCGGACTTGAAAAAATATATTTCGACTACCGGTTCGCCGATGTACTACACCGCCCGGATCGTGAAGGAGAAATATCCGGATGCCAAGATCGTGTTCGTCGGCCCGTGCGTGGCGAAGCGGAAAGAAGTGAAGATGGACCCCTGTGTGGATTTTACGCTCACGTTCGAAGAGGTCGGTTCCGTGTTGGTCGGTATGGATATCAAGATCGAAGAGGCACAACCGTTCACCGTCTTGCGTAACTCCGTACGTGAGGCACATGGATTTGCACAAGCAGGCGGTGTGATCAATGCGGTGAAGGTCTACTTGAAAGAAGATCAGGATGCTAGCTTGAATACGATCCAGGTGGCCAACCTTACGAAGAAGAACGTCGCATTGTTGCGTGCATACGCTAAGACAGGCAAGGCTCCGGGACAATTTATCGAGGTGATGGCCTGTGAAGGCGGTTGTGTGACCGGTCCGTGTGTGCATGGCGACCGGTCTGCCGGGCAGAAACAGTTGCTTAAAGAGCTTACTAAATACTAAACGCAAATGATGAAGAAGATTGTTTTACTCTTTTCGCTGGCGGGAGCGTTATTGCTGACGGCATGCGGACCGCGGGAGATTCCTGCGAAAGGAGACTTTACCGTACGTGTGTTTGACGATACGCCCGTACGGTTTGCACCGGATATCTATCCGGAAGCCTATAATGCGCCGGGGGCGGACAGCATTTACCATCTGGTGAACGGGCGTATCATCCTGAAGAAAATAACGTTGCCCGAATACGAACGCAATGTGTCTGTCAAATTGAAGGTGACGATTGCCTCCAACGGCGACCGCTGGGATAAGTCCGGTTCCTGTTTCGTCCTGCCGAAAGAGTCGGGCATCAACCTGCTGAACATCGCTAAGGGAGAAAAGCAGTTCCCGGAAGTGGATAGTACGAAGCTGGAACACATGGTCGGGATCGTTGCGGGCGAAGATTATAAACCGACGGTCGAACTGATGCGTTTCATGACACCTTTCGGGGTAGGACATTTCAGTGCCCCCGACGACAGTCTGACGCATAACCGTAAGCCGGTCTATATCGACCATTGGGAAGATAGCGTCAGCTGGGAACAGGATATAACCGACCTGTATCCGCTTTTGGAAGGAGGAGCCTATGTTGGCATCTTTATCGACACCTGGACGACGGAAGGCTATATCGCCAGTATGACGGTCGATGTGGATGAATCCGGCCTGGCTTATGATCCGCTGACCCGCCGCCATGTGGAGCCGTTGATGAATACGGTCTACTACGAGGGGCAGACCTATCCGGATATCTTTGCCCGTCGGGACGTGTCGACGGATTTCGAGATTCCCGCCGGTGTGCGTAATGTCCGGCTGAAATATATCGTGACCGGTCATGGCGGCCATTCCGGTGGTGATGAATTTGTCGAGAAACGCAATATCGTTTCGATCGATGGGAAAGAAGTGTTGAACTTCATCCCCTGGCGTTCGGATTGTGCCTCTTTCCGCCGTTTCAACCCGGCAACGGGCGTGTGGTTGAAAGAGCGCCTGGCTTCTTATATTGCCAAAGACGGTTATTCGGAAAAGAAAGTGGAAGAACCGTTAGGATCATCCGACCTGTCACGTTCCAACTGGTGTCCGGGTTCGGATGTGATGCCTGAAGAGATTCTTTTGACAGATATCGCGCCGGGCAAGCATACCTTCACGGTCAGCATTCCCGAAGCAGCAGAGATAGACGGGAACAAGCTGAACCATTGGCTTGTGTCTGCTTATTTAGTATGGGAAAAATAATGTGCCGATATTTTATTGGCACATTATTCTATTGACACATTATAAAAATAGTATTATTATGGATTCATTGTTACCTTTTTTTCTGTTATGTTTTACCTCGTTTTTTACGCTGACAAATCCGTTAGGGACGATGCCTGTCTTTCTGACCATGACGAGTGGCATGAGTGAGGAACAGCGTCGTGCCATTGTCCGCCGCGCTACAATCGTATCGTTCCTGACGCTGATGGTTTTCACTTTCTCCGGGCAGTTCCTGTTCAAGTTTTTCGGTATTTCGACAAACGGGTTCCGTATTGCGGGTGGCATTATCATCTTCACGATCGGTTTCGACATGTTGCAGGCACGCTATGCGAAAGCCAAGCTGAAAGAGGAGGAGGTGAAGACATATGTGAACGACATTTCCATTACGCCCCTTGCCATCCCGATGCTCTGCGGGCCGGGTGCGATCGCCAATGCCTTGATGCTGATGGACGATGCCGTGACATTGGCAAAGAAATGCATCTTGATCGGGACGATCGGATTGATCTATTTTATCACCTACCTGATCCTCCGCGCTTCCACACGTCTGAACCGTTACATGGGCGAGACGGGCAATAACGTCATGATGCGCCTGATGGGATTGATTCTGATGGTGATCGCCGTAGAGTGTTTCGTGAGCGGTTTCAAGCCGATCATGATCGACATTTTGCAGCACTCGAACCTGTAAAAAAGACAAGGGAAGGCATTGCTTTCCCTTGCAACTCCGGTACAGTCCGGTAAAGAGTGTTGTTTTTTGTATCTACCTGTTTAATATGATGTTATGTTTTAAAAGAAGAGAAAGCGGACAAATGCGGACAGAACGGACACTTGGAAATTATGGACATCCGATTTGCAACAGACGTGCATCCCAAAAGTGGTTTTGGAAATGGATTTTAGAGGTTGTTTGTTGATTATTAGTGTTTTAGTAAAATGTCGGGATTTTTATATATCGGGTGTCCGTTCTGTCCGTACTTGTCCGTTTGCCTGCAAAATTCTCTCTGTTCATAGTTCCGTGAATCTCTTTTTCCCCTGTAAATAGAACGCTAAGATCAGGCTTCCTTTTCGCAGCTCCGGAATGCCGGAAAGTTTTGTTTTGGCGAGATTCTCACGGCGGACCGGTTCGTAAGACGGTTTTAGCTCGTGGAACGCCTTCCGGGCCTCATACACGGCACGGGCGTTCGGGTAATGGCCGGTCAGCAGAAACTTGGCAGCGGCGATATAGTCCAGCCAGAAACGTGCATGCATCACGTGCTTCAAATCCTTTTCCGGCAAGTTCTTATATAGCATCAGCAGGTTGTTTCGGAAGTTGAGGAACGTCTTGCGCGGACTCTCGACATTCAGCGTGGCGCCTCCCACGTGGTACACGACCGACGATGGCGTACAGACCAGCCGGTAGCCGCGCGAACGTAGCCGCCAGCACAGATCGATTTCTTCCTGGTGGGCAAAGAACCCGGCATCGAGGCCGCCCACCTCTTTGTAAGTGGCCGTACGGACGAACAGGCAGGCTCCCGTGGCCCAAAGCAGGTCGGCAGACGTGTCATATTGTCCGGCATCTTTCTCGACGACATGCAGGACGCGTCCGCGGCAATACGGATAGCCGTACCGGTCCATATATCCCCCTGCCGCTCCGGCATACTCGAAATATTCTTTATTCCGTTGGGCGCGTATCTTGGGCTGGACGCCGGCAATCGTTTTGTCGGCGTCCAGCGCGGCGATAGGTGCATCCAGCCATCCCGGAGTGACTTCGACATCGCTGTTGAGCAAGACTGTGTATTCGTGTCCGATATGCTTCAATGCCTGGTTATATCCTTCGGCAAAGCCGTAATTCTTGTCCAGCCGGATGATGCCGACCGTCGGAAACTTTGTTTTCAGCATCTCGATGGAATCGTCCGTAGAGCCGTTGTCGGCAACGATTACATCTGCCCATTCGCCGGGTGTACAAGCGACAACGGAGGGCAGGAATTCTTCCATCAGCGCGCGGCCGTTCCAGTTTAGGATGACGACGGCAAGACGTTTGTCCGGTTGAAAGTTGAAAGTTGAAAGTTGAAAGTTTTCGTTTGTTTTCATATTGTGTGTGCTTTTTTGTAATTTAACTTTCAACTTTCAACTCTCCACTTTCAACTCTCTTATGTTTCCATCTCTTATGCGTCCAAAGCCACCCCGACGGATTGCGCAAGATACATTTTTCCATCAAGCGGGCATATTGTTCGGTAATCCAGTTCTCAGGAGTCTCTTTGGGAGTCTCGGTCACCAGTTTCATATCTATGGTATAGTAGCCGCGTTTCACCTGCTTCGTGTCGAGGAATATGACCGGCAAATCCAGTTTGCGGGCAAGGCGTTCGGGGCCGGTCAGGATGGAGGAATCCTGGTTCAGGAAGTTCGTCCAGTAGTGCAGGTTGTTCCGGCTCGGTGTCTGGTCGGCGATAAAGATCACGACACAGCGGGTTTTGTCTTTCTTCAGGGTGATGACATCGCGCACGGTGTCCTGTTTTTTGATCCCGAAGGAACCGAATTTCGTACGCAGGTTAAAAAACAGGCGATCGAATGCCTGGTTGTTGAGGGGTCGGTATATCTGGTAGATGCGGGAATCCTTGAAACGGGAAGTCGAGCCGGAAAACCATTCCCAGTTACCGTAATGTCCCATCAGGAGGATAAAACAGGTGTGCCCTTTCTCCATCAACGTGTCTACCAGTTCGGGATTTTTCAGGAAAGCCCGGCGTTGTAACTCTTCGAGGGAGATGTGGGCGAGCTTGATCGTCTCGACCACGTAGTCGGCGAAGTGATGATAGAACTCGCGTTCCAGCCGGCGCAGTTCGGTGTCCGATTTATCGGGAAAAGAGGCTTTCATATTTTGCCTGACGACTTTCACCCTGTATCTGACGACCTTATAGACCAGAACATAGAGGATATCCGATAATATATAAAGCGCCCACATCGGCAATAAGGCATGAACCTTTACCCAACTGTAGATAAGCGCATATTGTATTTTATTCCACATGATGGTTTTATTAGTTTTTATTTGTGTAAATGCTGATTTATCTGTTGCTTTTCTCTTGAAAGAAAAGTAACCAAAAGTTCAAGGCTAAAGTTGCTTCGCTACTCCGTTCCCTTCGTTCGCTGTCGCGTCTGAAACTCGCTTCGCTCAGACAGCAGACGTTCCGGGTGCTCACTACGGTCTCTGCGCTTAACGCTCACCGGCTTAGGCCGGAAATAGAGCCTGACGGCTCTTCGGGGATTGCCGATGCTACCTGCTCCTTTGCGATCCCACATTTGATGTGGGAACAGGCTTGTCCCCCGTGCTTGACACGGGGCTGCAGAAGAACTGTCGGTTAAGCCTTGATCTTTTGGTTACTTTTGGATCAAGCCAAAAGTAACGGATAAATCATTTATTCTATAATCTTTACTACTAACGCCGTTTTGTCCTCGTTCCAACCTTCCAGTATGACCTGCCGGGTTTCGTTGACCAACGAGTGGTCGTACGGGATCTCCACCTTGATATAATTCTCCGTGAAGCCGTGCATCATGCCTCCTTTGCGTGTTTGTTCAAACAAGACATTCGCCTTCTGGCCGATATGCGCTTCGTAGAAAGCATGGAGCTTACGGTCGGATATGTCCAGCAATTGCTGGCTGCGGGCATGCTTGGTTTTCGGGTCGACGACGTGGTCGATCTTGAGTGCCTGCGTACCCGGCCGTTCCGAATAGCTGAACACGTGCAGCTGGCTGATGTCCAAGCTTTCGATAAAGGTGCGGGCCTCCTCGAAACAGGTATCCGTTTCACCCCGCGTACCGACGATCACATCGACGCCGATAAAGGCGTGCGGCATGACCTCTTTGATCTTTTCGATCTTATGCCGGAACAGGATCGTGTCGTAACGGCGGCGCATCAGTTTCAGCACCTCGTCGCTTCCGCTCTGTAACGGAATATGAAAATGAGGAGCGAAACGTCTGCTGCATGCCACGAAATCGATCGCCTCGTCCGTGATCAGGTTCGGTTCGATGGAGGAGATACGGTAGCGTACGATCCCTTCCACCTTGTCGAGGGCGCGGATCAGGTCGATAAACGTTTCCCCGGTGCTCTTCCCGAAGTCGCCGATGTTGACGCCTGTCAGCACGATCTCTTTTCCCCCGTTTGAGGCGACCTCTTCGGCCTGCTTCACCATGCTGGCGATCGTCCCGTTGCGACTGCGTCCGCGGGCAAAGGGGATCGTGCAGTAGGAACAGAAATAATCGCATCCGTCCTGCACTTTCAGGAAATGGCGCGTACGGTCGTCTGCCGAGCAGGAAGGGGAGAAGGTACGGATATCTTTCGTCCGAGAAGCGATTATGGTGCCTCCCTCTTCTCTCTTTTTCAGATCGTCCAGATACATTAACAAATCCAGCTTCTGCTCGGCTCCCAAGACAAGGTCGACTCCTTCGATATGGGAAACCTCTTCCGGCTTTAACTGGGCGTAGCAACCGGTCACGACGATGAACGCCCCTGGGTGCTGTTTGCCGATCCGGCGGATCGCCTGGCGGCATTTCTTGTCGGCAAGTTCTGTCACGGAGCAGGTGTTGACAACGCAAATATCGGCCTTTTCACCCGGACGTGCTTTGCGTACGCCCTGTTCGGCAAGGACTTTCCCTATGGTCGAAGTTTCGGCGAAATTCAGCTTGCATCCTAAGGTATAGTATGCGGCTATCTTGTTCTCAAAAACAGTCTTATCAATCATTGTCTTTTAATTATCGCGCAAATTTACGGAAAATGTTTGGAGATAGTATATTCTTATCGTTTATTGTGGAACCGGTAACCTATCCCTAACATCAGGTTGTTGGGGTCTTTGAATTTGCTCAACTGGTATCCCACGTGCAGGAACAGGTTGCGTGTGACAGATGTTTTCAGTGCCAGGATTTGGTACATCCCTTGCGTATCGGTGCATTTGTGGTAAACATTGTAGCCTATGCCTACATTGATCGTGAAGATCGGCATGACCAGTTCGCCCCGTACGGATAGCCCGACTGCCAATTGTTCCTTGAATGGCGGACGGTAAAACCTGTGCTCGGCCTGGTCGTTGTAGTCGGCTTCGTATTCCTTGATGTTGGCACTTTCGTCGTATTGTACGTCGAGCGATGCTCCGGCACGGAAATATTGGTGGAAGTTATACATAGGATTGAAATTGAATCCTAATACGCCGAACGAGCCGGGGGCCAGGTAGGCTTCATCGGGCTTGATAACCCCTTTTCGTTTCGAGGCGCCGTATAAGACGATGTCGTAGCTGATGTGAGGTTTGATGCGTTGTGTGGTCCGCCTGCCTGACATCACCGTCCCGGCATTTGCTCCGAAGGTGTGCACCAGACCTATCCTGCCTCCGACGGTATTGACGCCTGCGT